>CEUR01337292.1_pt1 | contig 12053 bp, 8 predicted proteins | sample 356411 | NCBI WGS metagenome assembly CEUR01 (sample SAMEA2622715, study PRJEB7988) | marine metagenome | biome: marine biome (ENVO:00000447); feature: surface water layer (ENVO:00002042); material: "saline water (ENVO:00002010), including plankton (ENVO:xxxxxxxx)" | depth 5 m
GTCATATACAATATTGACACCAAATTTAAATCAAGAAGCTTAGTGGAGAAGTTAAAAAGTTTAGACAACGAAATCGATGGAGTCATTGGTGCTTTTCATAGCCCAGGAAGTGACTCACATTGGTCTTTTGCTGAAGTAGCCGAAAGCGGTGTTGTTTTAAAAACTGCAGAAAAACAAAAAATATCTGACCATGCTTTAACTGGTTTATATCATTTCTCTAAATCAAAACTATTTTTTGAAACATGTGAGAAATGGATAAATAAACAAAGTTTAATAAATGGCGAATTCTACATTGCTCCTATGTATAATGATTTAATTTCTTCAGGAAAAAGAATTATCATTGATATAGTTGATGATTTCTTTCCCCTAGGCACTCCTGATGAAGTAAATAATTTTAAAAATGGCTACTAAAGGTATTATTTTGTCTGCTGCAAAAGCAGACATAACTATTTGCGATGTATTTGGTTATGTGCCAACTGGGCTCATTCCTGTCAATGGAAAACCCATAATTTACTATATAATTAAGCAATTTCATGATTCTGCTATTAATGACATTATTATTGGCGTTGATTATAAAAGTAAAAAATTAAAAGCAATAGTTGATCTTTATTTTGCTGGTAAGGTCAATATAAAATATATTAAAACTGATAAAAATAAAAAACCAGGGGACTCTCTCTTAAAAATAATAAAAAAAATTGGTAATGGGGCCATTGTCGTTAATCTTGCTGACACTTATATCAAAGGTCTTGATTTAAGTACTATCAAAAACACCTTGGTCGTATCAGATAATTTTAATGATGGTAGAAGATGGTCATCATTAAGTTTAGATAAATCTAAAAATATCATTGAGTTTTATGATAAAAAAAAGCTTACTGAAAACCAACTCGTTTTGACTGGAGTCTATGGTTTTAAGGATATTTCTATTTTTAACCAATTTGATTGTTCTAAGCAAGAGCTGGAGATAACTGACCTATGTAATTTTTATATAAATAGCGGAATGGACTTAGTTGCTCGCAAAACTGAAGATTGGATGGACTTTGGACACATAGATCGTTATCAATTTTCTAAAAAAAGGCTGATCCAATCAAGAGAATTTAATTATCTAGAGTTTGATGACTTTTTCGGTACAATATCTAAAAAGAGCAAGAACCCTGAAAAATTAAGAAACGAAATAAATTGGTATTTAAAACTTCCAGATAAAATTAAAATTATTTCACCTAGAGTTATTGATTACTCATTGGACCCTGACCCATATATAATCTCTGAATATTACAGTTATCCGCCTCTTTCTGAAATATGGTTGTATTCTGAGCTTAGCAAAGAAATTTTTAAATCAGTCATTGATAAACTGTTCAAGGTTTTAGATTTTTTTCAAAATTATTCTAAGAACCTGTCAATTCAAAATTATGAAAGCATATACATAGAGAAAACTAAATCTAGAGTAAAAGAAATTAAAAATCCTAAATTATTGAGGCTTATGGAGTCTCATCATATAACCATAAATGGAGTACGTTACAAAAATTGGAACCAATTGGAATCTAAAGTTTTTGATTTCGTCATTAAATTTTATAATATTAATCACAATTGTTTAATTCACGGTGACTTTTGCTTTTCAAATATTTTGTATGACATAAGGAGCGGAATTTTTAAAATAATTGACCCGAGGGGATCATGGGGTGAATCAACCTATGGAGACATTAAGTATGACTTTGCAAAATTAAGACATAGCATTGCTGGAGGTTATGATTACATTTCCAATGATTTATTTTCCCTAGCTATTGATAAAGATTTTACAAAGATTGATTATTCCATTCATCAGTTAAACAAAACCGAAATAATTGAATACTTTGATAAAAAAATTGAGGGGAAATTTGATATTAGCCATATAAAATTAATTGAGGGGTTGCTATTTTTAAGCATGATTCCGTTGCATAACGAGAGTTCGAATAGGCAAGTTGTTTTTTATGCCAGATCCATTGAACTACTAAACCAAATTGTAATGTAATCTAATTTATGTTAAAACAAAACTAATTACATTAGCCTTTGCTCAATTATTTTTTCTTTTTAAAGTTTTCTTATGAGAATTTTTGTTTTCGTGTAAAAAAGATTAAGAAAAATCTTGGAATTAATTCATAGAATTTTTGTATATTTGAGACAGTTATTTATTAAAAAAATTCGAACACAAACTATTTAGGAGAAAAATATGTCCTCGATACTTAATGCCTTCAAACCATTTTTTGCTCTAGCTATTACATTTAGCTTTATCATTGCACAAGATGGATCAGATGACTTTAGCGATGATCTCGTTGATTCTAATGAAAAGGTTAATCTAACTGGTTCAGTTACTGACTCCAAAACTGGTAGCGCCCTTGCAGGTGCAAACATCGTTATAGAAGATTCTGATTTAGGAGCCGCTTCTGATGAAAATGGTATTTATCTTATTGAAGATGTGCCGCTAGGTTCTAGCGTTACAGTCTCTGTTGTTGGTTATGAAGATGTAACAAAGTTCGCTGATACCGAAAATTTAGATTTTCAGTTAACCCAAAAGGTCATTGAGATGACAGAACTTAAAGTCCTAGCATCTAGAGCTGATGAAAAAACTGCGGTTGCCTATACAAACATTTCTAAAGAGGATCTTAATTTGAGATTAGGTTCTAGGGATATACCGTTAGCCTTAAATACTGTGCCAAGTGTTTACGCTACCAATCAAGGCGGGGGTGCTGGTGATGCTAGAATAAATGTTCGAGGTTTTAACCAAAGAAATGTTGCGATTATGATAAACGGCGTTCCGGTAAATGATATGGAGAATGGATGGGTCTATTGGTCAAATTGGGACGGCCTAGCGGACGCCACTAGTAGTATTCAAATGCAAAAAGGCCTTAGCGCTGTTAATTTAGCTACTCCTTCAATAGGTGGTTCTATGAATATAATTACTGACCCAACAGCACAAGAACGTAGAGGGTTGTTTAAGCAAGAAGTCGGTGCTTTTGGTTTTCTAAAAACTACTATATCATATCACTCTGGATTATTAATGGATGATAAATTGGCCCTAAGCGGTACAATTGTTAGAAAAGTTGGAGAGGGTTATAGAGCAGGAACTTGGACAGATGCTTATGCTTATTACTTTGGTGCTAGTTATAATCTCGATGCTAATCATAGATTTGAATTCTATGCTCTTGGTGCTCCTCAAAGACATGGTCAAAGTTTATATAGGCAAAATATTGCCACATATGACACAGATTTTGCTAAAGGTCTAGATGATTACAATCAAGATGCGCTGGTTGAAAATGGTGGTAAGTTCTCTGACGCTGGTAGAGACTTCAACCAAAATGTATCAAATATTTCTGAGGCATCTCAAGCCATTCTAGATAATGGTAGTGGTCAGCATTGGCAAATGTATTCAATTAGAGACGGTGTTGATAGGCATGAGTCTGGTAATTTGTCCGAGAGAGAGAATTTTTTCCATAAACCTCAGGTGGCTTTGAACCATTATTGGAAAATTAATGAAATATCTAGGTTATCTTCTAGTGTCTACTGGTCAGGTGGAATGGGTGGAGGAACCGGCACTTATGGTAGTGTCGATAGATCGCCAGCAGTTGCAGGGAATAATTGGTGGGCTAGTTCTCCATGGAAATGGGATTGGAATAAGACTATAGCTTACAATGATACAAGTTCTTCAGGTTCCAAAGGTATATTGAGAAATAGTAATAATCGTCAGTCAACAATAGGTATATTATCTAAGCTAAATTACGATTTTAGTGAGAATTTGAAGACTCAGGTAGGTATTGATGCAAGGTCAGCCCAAATATATCACGTTAAAACAATCAGGGATTTACTTGGTGGTGATTATTTTGTAAATACCGATAGTGATTTTGATGCAGAAAATCAACAAAAAGGTCTAGGCGATCCTGTCGATTACAATTATACTAACACAGTAGGATGGTTAGGTTTTTTTGCACAAGCTCAATATAATTCTGGTCCTCTTTCCGCTTATGGAATGGCAGGATTAACTTCTGTAAAATACACTCACTGGAACCATTTTATGCGAGCAGCTGATTATAATTTTAGCTACGTTGAAGAAAAAGATGGTAGTGACGCTGACTGGGTAGAAGGGCCTGGAGATGATATGGGAGGAAATCCTGGTGAATTGTATATTGAGGCAGATCCTATATCCACCACTCAGTTGAAAGGTGGGGTTATGTATGATTTGGGTGATAAATTATCATTTTTTAGTGTAATTCCTTACCTAGGGCAATTATCTGATAATACTTCTGCTTGGTTTAATTTTGGTCTTGTAGACAAAGCTCCAATTTTTGACCAAGTCATCACTGATGATACTGCTCAATTATCAACAGATCCGACTACAGAAAAGTTTACTGCTTTTGAGTTTGGTGTCAATGGTAATTCAAATGATGGTTCGATGGCTGTAAAAACAAATTTCTATTACACAATGTGGTCTGATAGAATTGCCACAAGAACAGTTGAGAATATTGATGGTGATGATGATATAATCTTTTTGACAGGAATCGATCAATTACACACTGGAATTGAAACTGAATTGGCGTTGCAGGTACACCCAATGGCTAGAGTTGATTTAGGTGTGGGTCTAGGTAACTGGAGATATGTTGATAATGCATCTGGTAGATACAAAGACTACAGTGGAGAAGAAGAGGATATTGAATACACATATTACTTAAAAGATCTAAGAGTTGGTGATATGCCTCAAACAACTCTCTCTGCTGCATTAACACTGTCTCCAATTGAAGGTACCTCTTTAAGCTTTAATTATAGATATTACAGCAGAAACGTATCAGATTGGAGTCCAACTAGTAGAACATCTGAGTCAGACACAAGGTCTACTTGGATCGCGCCTTCTTATGGCATTTTAGATATACATGGTAGTTATGACATCCCATTTGAAGTCGCAGGTGCAAAACCTGTTTTCTACTTGCATATTTTTAACGCTTTAGACGAAGTATATATTCAAGATGCTACAGATAACAGTCGATACAACGCATGGGGAGATAATCATTATGCTTCAGATGCAGAAGTATTTTTTGGACTACCATTTAGGTTTAATACCGGACTAAGTATCAATTTCTAATATATAATATGTAAATTGTACATATCATGTACATAGATTGTTACATAAAATTAAGATGCCCCTTTTAAGGGGCATCTTAATTTTTTATATAAACATTACAGATTTAAAACCCAGTGTTTCTATGAATATTCTACATATTTTTAACTCTGATGGTGGAGGTGGAATAGGTGGAACTATAGAATTTATTAATCAAACTATTTTGCAAGATGCTCGTCTTCGACATTTTATCGTAATACCCAAAGGTTCATCTGAAAAAAATGTAATCAATAAATTTATATCAAAAGAAAATATATTTATCATTCAAATACCTTTACATTGGTGGAATAAAAAGACTAGCCATTCGATTTTAAGAAATATTTTCATTGAAATTTATGGTCAGTTGAAGACATTTTTTCATTTTTACAGTGTTTATCTTTTAAAAAAAATAATTTATAAATATAAAATAGACCTTATTTATACAACTACATCATGTATAAAAAGTGGCGCACTAGCAGCTAAACTATGCAAAAAACCACATTTATGGCATATTAAAGAAAGAATAGGAGAATTTGGTTTTTTAAAATTCTATCAGAAAGATGAAAAATTAGTAGACTTTTTTTATAAGCACAGTTCTATAGTCTTATGTATGAGTCACTATGTCTCTGAACCTTTTGTTAAAAATAGTGATGAAAAAAAACTTAAAATTGTTTACGATGGATTAGATTTAAAAATATTTAATAAGCAAAATTTAAAAAATGCACGTAGTTCTTTTAGGGATAAATTTAAATTAAAAGAAAATGAATTAGTTTTTGGTAACGTTGGATCTTTGGGTTCAAATGTTAAAAGACATGACTTATTTATAAATGCTGCTATTGAAATCTGTAAAAATTTTAAAAAAATCAAATTTATAATTTTTGGTAGTTATCCAAAACCTTCAAGGTTTTTTAAGAAAGATACTTATGAAAATTTTATTAATTTTAAAAAAGAAATAAGAAAAAATAATTTAGAAAAAAAAATAATTTTTGCTGGTCACCATACTAATATTCCTTCTGTAATGTCTTGCATGGATGTATTAGTTCATACTTGTGATATGGAGGGTTTTGGAAGAGTGATAATTGAGGCAATGGCTTCTTCAAAGCCTGTAATTTGCCCTGACAAGGGTGGAGCTGCTGAAATTGTAATTGATAAAAAAAACGGTTTGCATTTTAAATCTGGTCGATTGTCAGATTTGATTGATAAAATTGATACTATTATAAAAAATAAGGAATTAATAAGTTCTTTCGGAAAAGAGGGCCTTATAATTGTAAAAGAGAAATTTACAATAAATAAACATGCCAAAAATGTCATTCAATTAATTGATGACTTAAAAAAATAATTTTGTTTAAAAATAAAAGATACATTCTCATAACCGGTGGAGCTGGATTCATTCCTAGCTCTTTAGCTGATTCGTTATTAAAAGATTCTAGAAATTTTGTTGTAATTCTAGATAATCTTTTGACTGGTGATTTAGGAAATGTTCCTGTTCATGATCATTGCCAATTTATAGAAGCTGATGTCAATAATTTTAACGATTTGCATAAAGTCATGAATGACTTCAATTTTGATTTTGTTTTTCATTATGCAGCCGTTGTTGGAGTTCAGAGAACATTAAATAATCCTTTATTAGTGCTTAAAGATATAGATGGAATAAAAAATATTTTGGAGCTTTGTGTTTTAAAAAAAATTAAGAAAATATTTTTTTCATCATCATCTGAAGTTTATGGCGAACCGATTGAACTTCCAATGAACGAAGTTACAACACCTTTAAATTCAAGACTGCCTTATGCAATAGTTAAAAATATTGGCGAAGCCTATGTTTCATCATATGGAAAAGAATATGGCTTGAATTATACAATAATGAGATTTTTTAATACTTATGGCCCAAAGCAAAGTAATGATTTTGTTGTTTCCAAGTTTATTGATTCAGCATTAAAAAATAAAGATTTAACCATTTATGGTAATGGTGAGCAAAGTAGAACTTTTTGTTATATTAAAGATAATTTAGATTTTACTACTAAATGTTTAGAAAATAATTTGTTGAATAATGAAATTGTTAACGTTGGTAATGAAGTGATTATTTCCATAAAAGAATTGGCTAGTATTATTATTGATATAACTGACTCGAGTTCAAAAATAATTCATTTACCTGAATTAAAAGAAGGTGATATGTTTAGTAGGCAACCAGAAATATCTAAAATGAAAAAAGTTTTAAATAGGGACCTAATAAACATACATGATGGAATTATTGAATTACTTAAAAATGAATAATAAATGGAACAAAGTGAATTCAAATTAACTTTAAAAGAAATTTAATGGAGACTGTCAAAAATATGATTATTGCAGAGATTGGTCAGGCTCATGATGGTAGTTTGGGGATTGCACATTCATATATAGATGCCATAGCTAAATCTGGGGCAGATGCAGTTAAATTTCAAACTCACATTGCTAATTCTGAAAGTAGTGATCTTGAAAAATGGAGAGTGAAATTTAGTAAGCAAGATAAAACAAGGTTTGATTATTGGAAGAGAATGGAGTTTTCTTATTCTCAGTGGAAAGAGCTTAAAGCACATGCTAATGATGTGGGTTTGAAATTTTTGAGCTCTGTTTTCTCCATCGAAGCCTTTCATATGATGAATGAAATAGGCGTTTTTGCTTGGAAAATTGCATCTGGGGAAATAAATAATTTTCAATTATTAAAAAAAATGAAAAAAACTAAAATACCTATTTATGTTTCGACAGGTATGAGTTCATGGAATGAAATTGATAATGTAGTAGAAGATTTAAAAAAGGATAATGTTGATTTTACCGTCTTCCAATGTACCTCAATGTATCCTACCCCAGAAGAATATTGGGGTTTAAACGTAATACAAGAAATAAAAAATAGATATAGTTGTAATGTTGGATATTCAGATCATTCTGGTCATATCTATGCTGGATTATCAGCTTTTACCTTGGGCGCATCTATATTGGAAGTGCATGTAACTTTTTCAAAAGATCTTTTTGGACCAGATACTTCAAGCTCAATCGATTTTAATCAATTAAACAAACTTGTAAAAGGTAGTAAGTCAATTATTAAGTCTTTAAATAATGATGTTAATAAAGATGATGTTTCATTAAAACTTGAAAAAACAAAATTAATTTTTGGAAAAAGTGTATTTGCTAGTAAAGATCTAAAAAAAGGTGAAACTATAAATGAAAAAAATATAATTTTTAAAAAACCTGGTGTTGGCATAAATATTGATGATTGGGAATCCGTAAAAGGGTCTAAGCTTAAAAGGTCTATTAAATCTGGAACAATGATAAAATTTGATGATATCATTGTTGAAAGTATAGTTGATTGAAAATACTAAATCTTGAACCTAAAGATTATTCTAGCAAAGCAATTAATTTGTTAAATGAGGTGGGCTACGTAATCAGTTTTAACGGTCTCGATCATGATATGTATGATAAAATTGGAACGTCTGATGTTATAATAACTCGTTTAAAATATCAAATTAACAAAAATTTTATAGACAGATCACCAAATTTAAAATACATATTAACAGCTACTACCGGTCTTGATCACATAGATCTAGAATATGCTAAAAAAAAAACAATAAAGGTTATATCACTTAATGGCGAGACTAAATTTCTTAGTGATATACACGCTACTGCAGAGCATACATGGGCTATATTAATGAGCTTAATTAGAAATTTAAATAATGCCTATAATGATGTAAAAAATGGAAATTGGAATAGAGATGATTTTAAAGGACAAGAGTTAAACAATAAAGTGCTCGGTGTTATGGGTGGTGGTAGAATTGGACAAAAGATATTTAGATATGCAAAAGCTTTCAATATGAAAGTCATATGTTATGACCCTCATGTAGATAATTTCCCTGATTATGTTAAAAAGGTCAATAATTTTCAAGATTTTTTAAAAGCATCCCAAATTTTGACTTTACATATTCCTTTAAATAAACGTACAAAAAATATTATAGGATATGACGAGTTAAGGTTGCTTCCTAAAGGTGGTATTTTGATAAATACTTCAAGAGGAGGAGTCATTGATGAGGATGCTTTGGTGCAAATTATGTTAGAAAAACATTTGTTTGGATGTGCTCTTGATGTTGTAAAAGATGAAAGAGTTCATGAAGTTAGGAAAATTTCTAAATTATTTGATTATCAAAAGAAATTTGATAACATTTTAATCACTCCTCATATTGCTGGTGCTACAAAAGAGTCTATGGAAAAGACTGAAATTTTTATTGTTAATAAATTCCTAAAAGATTTAAGGGCTTAGAATGGAACCCTCAAGAAAGAAAATTTGTGTTGTAATTACGGCTAGACCTAGCTACTCAAGAATTAAGACCGTTCTTAGAGAAATAAAATCCAACCCAGGTCTAGAGCTCCAATTAGTTGTAAGCGCTTCAGCATTATTAGATCGGTATGGGTCTGTTATAAATGTAATTAAAGCAGATGGTTTTGAGCCTAATTCACTGGTTCATGCAGTAGTTGAGGGTAGTACTCTTCAAACAAGTGTCAAATCTACAGGGTTAGCGATTATGGAGCTGTCTTCTGTTTTTGAAAGCCTAAAACCAGATGTTGTTATAAGCATTGCTGATAGATATGAAACAATTGCTACTGCAATAGCATCGTCGTTTATGAATATTCCTTTAGCGCATATTCAAGGAGGCGAAATTACTGGATCAATTGATGATAAGGTGCGGCATGCAGTAACAAAAATGGCAGATGTGCATTTTGTTTCTAATACTTATGCATATGAACGAGTAATTGGAATGGGCGAGAGTCCAAATAGGGTTTTTAATACAGGATGCCCTTCAATAGATATTGCATTTGATGTAAAGCAGAAATATGAAAACACATTATTTTCTCCTTTTAGTAAATATAAAGGTACAGGGAACAAATTCGATGTCTCAAATGGTTATATAGTTGTTATGCAGCATCCTGTAACTACTTCACATGATGAAAGTTCATCCCAAATCTATGAAACTTTAGCAGCAATCAAAAAATTAGATAAATCAATATTTTTGTTTTGGCCTAATATTGATAGCGGCTCTGAAGAAATATCTAAAAATTTAAGAATTTTTCAAAATGAAGTAATGCTTCAAGGGAAAAATATATATTTTTATAAAAACCTTGAACCAGTTGATTTTTTAAGATTAATTATGAACAGTGATTGTCTGGTAGGCAATTCTAGTGTAGGTATTAGAGAATCCTCATTTTTGGGTATTCCAACAGTAAACATTGGTGACAGACAGATGGGTAGGGATAGATATGAAAATGTAATTGATGTAGATTATGATAAGAATCAGATTTTTAATGCCATTCAAAAACAAATAAAAATTAAAAAATATAATTCATCCAAATTATATGGTGATGGCACCTCTGGGGAAAAAATTTCTAATCATTTGTTGAACCTAAGCCTCAAAGACTAGTTTAAACTTTTATTATGAGGCAACCTACTTTTTCAATTTGTATTCCGAATTATAATTATGGCCATTTAATAAGTGAAACAATAGACAGTGTCCTTAATCAAACATTTCAAGATTTTGAAATAATCATTGCAGACAATGCATCGGACGATAATTCTATAGATATCATCACTTCATACAAAGATGATAGGATAAAATTAATTAAAAATAATTTAAATATTGGTTTTGCTCCTAATTTACAAAAAGTAACCAGTCACGCCAGAGGTCGTTTTATCAATTTATTATCTAGTGATGATAGGATGAGAGTCAATGCACTTGAGGAGTATAATAAGTTTATCACTAAACAAGGAGACAATGCTGAAAATACAATTTATATTAGTGATTGTTATAAGATCGACTCTGATGGTAATGAATTTGATACCATAAAGAGGGACAAGGAAAAATTCTTGGAAGTCAGTAGTTACAATAATGATGATTTAAATAATTTAAATCTAGAGGATTGTACAATTGCTAAGGGAAAAGACATACTTAAAAGTACTTTATTGGAATTAAGAACTTTTGCATCTTTTTTAACTATAATTTATCCTAAAAAAATTTATGACAAAGTTGAAGGTTATAATGGTATAAAATTTGTCGGTCCAGATAAATTTTTTAATTACCAAATATTAATGCAAAATCCAAATATTTGTTATATTCATCAACCATTGTTTGAATATAGGGTTCACTTAACACTCAATCAAATATCCCAAAACCTAAACCTCAAACAACAGATTGATGATTATACTTATACAATTGATTTTAGCGATAAGGAATTAGATAGAATTGGTTTGAAACGGAAAGACTTGATAAATACTTTTGTTAATAAAATCTCTTTAAATAAAGCATTGTCAAGTTTTGCATTCGGAAATTATAGAAAAGCATTCCGAATATTTACTTTTTGTGTAAGCGCTTATCCTTTAGAAACTTTTAAGAACGTTAAATCTTATTTAATTTTATTTTTTCTAATCATTGGTCCATTTTCTATATTGTTTTCTAAATTTTTCTATTATTTATATAAAAAGTTTGGTCCAAAAAGATTTTAAATGCTAATCAATGGCAGTCTTAGATAATTTTTTCATTTATGTAATAGTACTTTTATTTCCATTTGATAACCAATTGCCAACTTTAAATGGATACTCTACCTTATTTATTTATTTTGCTTTTTTATCAATTTACATTTTGCTTTTTAGAGGCAATAAATTTTTAGTCGTAGTTAATAATTCAATATCTAAATATTTAATATTTTTTATTATTATTTGTTTTTTTGTTGAATTTTTTCATTCATCATCTAGATATATATTTATTCAAAGAACTTTTAATATGATTTTAGGTGCGTTGTTTTTCGCGACTTTATTGGATAAAAAACAATCAATGACGCCATTGTTGTATGGTCTAATTACAAATGGAGCAATTATAAGTTATTTAGGTTATACGGGTCTTTTTAAATCTCTAAGTAC
>CEUR01081638.1_pt1 | contig 11959 bp, 14 predicted proteins | sample 356411 | NCBI WGS metagenome assembly CEUR01 (sample SAMEA2622715, study PRJEB7988) | marine metagenome | biome: marine biome (ENVO:00000447); feature: surface water layer (ENVO:00002042); material: "saline water (ENVO:00002010), including plankton (ENVO:xxxxxxxx)" | depth 5 m
GATGCCAACGTGATATACACAGATGTTTTCGTGTCAATGGGTGAAGAAGGCCTGAAGGACAAAATGGCAGACTTCGATGGTTTCCAAGTGAACATGGAACTAGTTTCCAATGCTGATGATAACTGGGCATTCATGCACTGCCTTCCAGCTCACAGAGGTGACGAAGTTACAGATGCTGTAATGGACCACGAGAACAGTATTGTCTTCGACCAGGCTGAAAATCGAATGTGGGCTCAAATGAGCCTACTGGCCTATCTTGTTGACCATGGAGCATGGTCAGCAATGGGTGAAATGATGGGCGTAGGCTTCTAAGTTAGAGGACACTTACTTGCACTGCGAAAGCGATTAAACCCAGCAACATTCCAACTCTAACGTTTTGCTGGGCCTTGTGGTCATCACCATGGAATAAAGGCCCGTTCAGTGAAAAAAGAATGAAAATTGCAGGGGCATGGAATACGATTTGATGGTATTCTAGAGGACCGATGTAATGTGCAAGGCCAAGAGTTACCATTGATGCCAAAATGAAAACATATGCAACCGATCTCGCATTCATCAATCCAATTCGCATAGGTAGAGTGTTCCTGCCCTCGTCAGATTCCATATCTTCACAGTCTTTGATAATCTCACGAGCTAGATTTGCAAAGAACGCAACTACTGCAGCATAGATTACTATCTCCGTATTCGCCAGGGATACCGCTGCGGCTCCATACACAATTACTGCTCCTACCATCAATGAAATTGCAATATTGCCGACCAAACCAAGTCTCTTGGTCTGAGGTCCTGCATCATAGGACCACATCAAGAAGGCAGCAAATGTCCATATCGCGATAAGCGGGTAGGGCTCATCGGTGTAGTATGCACCTGCAGCCATGAATAGTGAACTAAGTAGTGTGAATGAATATGCAACCTTCGTTGCGGATTCGATTGTAATTCTTTCTGAAGGAATTGGTCTATCGGGCTTAGAGACTTTATCTATAGAAATATCAGATATGTCATTGAACGTATTTCCTGCAGCCATGAAGCATATTGCAGAAGTGGTCTGAAGGGCTACGAGACCGAGTGCTTGGGTAGTCCAAGCACCACCGAGGGCGAGGTGAGCTCCAAGCGGAACCGTAATTGCCGCTAATACGACATTTTTTGGACGGGATAACTCAACAATCTCGCGCCACATCAGACCTAGGGGGGATACAAGTGGTACATGGTCAGTTCGCTGCTAGAGCCCAGATACAGACTCTTTCGCGGAAACCGGCCATGGTTGTGCCCTCAGTGATTCCGAGCTTCTCAAAGCGCCTATCACGAGCGAGCAGATTTCCGACCTGGTTCATTGTAGCACCCCAGCGGAATCGCTTGTTGATATGTTCGAGAATTTGACTTGTGTTGGATTCGCCATTATCTTCTAGATATTGAGCGATCTCATTTCGCAGGCGACCTGTTCTACCCATCATGCCTCACCTCTGGTTCGGCGCGCTAGGTTCTGCCAGGTTGCAGGGATTTCAACCTTGAGAGGTTGCCAGTCCCACTTTCCATCAGAGGATACAATGTGTGTACTGGTTCGTGTGTTCATGTTCTTGGCTTCTCCACTCGGTACTAGGTCCGAGAATCGCAGTTTTCTGTTCATGTACCGAATTATCTAGGCTAAGTATATCAAGGAAAAATGTAGACAGGTGCATGAAAGTAAAAGTGAACTAAAAGTGATACTGAAGGTGATTTTTCACTTTCACTTTTTGGTAAATGTGAAGATTGCTACTACCCGTTCAGAATAAATACGGGTGACAAGTCGGTGGGCTGTCGCTCGTATAGTGTAGTGGCCCATCATGAAGGCCTCTCGAGCCTTCGACCCGGGTTCAAATCCCGGTACGAGCATCTTCCAAAACTAATATTTGTTTCACGATTTAGCGGTAATGTGTCCAGTTCAGATGATCCTACAAATCAAAAGGGACGGGATATTGACCTAAGGTGGGTATTTGGAAATCTATTTCTGTGGTTTGGTATGGCAATTGTTGGATTTTCATTCATCGATTTGTTTAATGGAGAATCTTTGAAATTATGGAGTTTGATTATTCCTATTGTTCTCATTATCGTTGGAATTTTTCTTATGAAAAAAGCAAGAAATTCTGCACCAATAGGCGAGGCCTACAAGGCGGGAATGATATACAGAGGCTTCAGAGGTAAAATCTAATTTCTAGGCTGATGAGTCAAACCTGTCTATTTGGATGCCATCCTAGCTAATCCTGCAAGAACAATGCCGAGGCCGGAAAGACCGATGCTTATTGAGAGAAGAAAACCTATTGCAACCATTCCCATGACGATAATTATCCCAAATCCACCAAGGGTATCTGATGATGAAGAGTCACCAAGTGATCCCCAGATACTGGAACTTATGCTTAATCCTGCAATGCCAACTACAATCATTACAATTCCTGCGAGGAAAAACGAGCCGAAAATTCCTCGAGAGATTATTTTACGAATCATGCTAGAAGGGTCCTTTGTTCCATTATAATCTTGGAACCAATTCGGATCAAGTCCCACCTCTGGTTGAACGTTCCACTCGAATTCACCATCACAATAAGGACAAACAAATTCTCCCGATGCATCATCGTCGAGGGCGATTTCCTCTTCACAGTGTGGACAGAGGATATCGACCATGGTTTCTCCTAACTCTTATTGGAAATAAGCGTTAACCCGTTCTTATTGAATAATCTATACCAACGGTGCTGTTCATTACAATGAATCAGATGAATTGAGTTAATAACAAACCGTTCAGCCGATAAATTGCTCCGGTAACGGAGCGAGCGTTTTCCGGAGTGGGCGAGGGGTCGCCCGTTTGTACACGCTCGTTCCACTCATTGTGAATTGACCCAATCGGTGTAACCCTCTGAGGCTTCACACTCATGAATAACAATTTGAGGCACATCATATGGATGCTCTTCTTCAATTTTGGAGACGACTGGCTGCTTATTGTAATCAGAGACCTTGATTTGTAGAGCCCATTCTGTATCTGATTGGATTTGACCTTTCCACTTGTATGTGGATGATACCTTGTGATGTTGCACACATGCAGCTCCAGACTCTACCAATGTCTGAGCAAATGAAGTGACTTCAAATTCTCTCCATGAATCAGGTAGGGTTGTCTTTACCAGCCACAATGTGTTGCCCATGCTGCCTCGATTATGCAGGATTTCAAGAACATTCTGTTAACACAAATTGAAAAGTAAGAAGCCTGAGAGTCTATTATGGGCCAACTATCAGACCTCAATTGGCTCACTCGATTCTTGTCTGAAACACCTGGTGATGAACAGGTAGGTGGGTCCAGCCGCCAAGTCCCTAATGCTTGCTGGTCACGGGTTCTGCCAACGCCAGCACCAGACCCAAAACTCCGTTTATGGTCTGACGAGATTGGCTCTCTCATAGGATTAGATAGAGGGGAAGCAGAGATTCTAGGCGGTGGGAAACCAGTAGCAGGTATGGATACATATGCGCAGAGGTATGGAGGCCACCAATTCGGCAACTGGGCTGGACAATTGGGAGATGGACGTGCAATTACCCTAGGTGAAGTTGACACTGGCTCTGGCGTCTGGGAATTACAACTCAAAGGGTCTGGAGAGACACCTTATTCCCGTCACTCTGATGGCAAGGCTGTACTCAGATCATCGATTCGTGAATTCCTCTGTAGTGAAGCCATGTTCCACCTTGGAGTTCCTACAACTCGAGCGCTTTCTCTTGTCACAACAGGGGAACAGGTTATGCGTGATATGCTTTACAACGGCAACAAACAACTAGAGCCTGGTGCTGTAGTTTGTAGAGTCGCACCTAGTTTCATCAGATTGGGAAGTTTCCAAATTCATGCAATGATGGGAGACAAAGAAACGTTAGAGGCTGTAGTTGAACATACACTAAAGCATCATTTCCCCGATTGTAGTTTCGACGAAGATGGAATAATTGAGTGGGCAAGGATTGTTGCAAAAACGACAGCAGAGATGATTGCTCATTGGATGCGTGTTGGATTCGTTCATGGAGTCATGAATACCGACAATATGTCAATTCATGGACTCACAATAGATTACGGCCCTTACGGTTGGTTGGAAGATTACAATCCAGGGTGGACACCAAACACAACCGACTCTGGGCGCAGGCGATATCGATATGGAGCTCAGCCACAGATTGGAGCTTGGAATATAGCCAGATTCCTTGAAGCAATTTCGCCTTTGGTTGAAAATACAGACAGATTAACTGAAGTTTTAGAATTCTATATTTCAACTTACGAAGATTCAATAGATCAAATATGGTCAGACAAATTGGGTCTTTCATCGTTCAGAGAAACCGATTCTGTATTGATTAACGAACTAAACGAATTGCTACAAAAAGTTGAGACTGATATGACAATTTTCTTCAGAGAATTGGGTTCTATCCAGGAGCCAAATATTGAGGAGTTAGAATTCGCGTTTTATGATAAAGGATCAATTCCGACAGAGGAATGGAATGCTTGGCTAGCAAAATGGTGGGAGCGAGTTGATTCCAATCCTGACAGAGAGACAATGATGAAAACAAATCCAAAGTATGTACTCAGAAATTGGATGGCACAACTAGCAATCGATGCTGCAGAAAATGAGGATTACTCAGTCTGTGAAGAACTACATAAATTGCTGAAAGCACCATATGATGAGCAGTTAGTTTTCGAAAGCAATTGGTATCATAAGCGACCTGAATGGGCTAGACATAGAGTAGGATGCTCGATGTTGTCGTGTTCGAGCTGATTTTCATTGTCTGAAACAGGGATTAATATCCATACCTACCATGTATATGCCATGGAGCAAGTAAAATTTGCAGAGAACCTAAAGGAAACCAACGCTAAGACCGCAGCGACCTTTACGATAATGATGGTCATGATTTTCATCGTGACATTCATCGTAACTGTCTTCCCGATAGCCCCGACGTTAATCATTTTGGCAGCGCCTGCCATTCTGATGAACCTCGGTTGGCTAGTATTCGCTAGGGCTGTTTGAAAATCAGTCAGGATTATGCACTTCGACGATGACACACGGTCATGGTCGAAAATCAGTTGTTGTGGTTCTTCGGACTCGGAATATGGGCATTTGCCACTGTGATGGCGATCAAACCATTGCATTCCTACATGATGTCGAAGGGCTGTGAGAATATGGTTGCGGTTTATTACAACCGTAAAGTGGCTCACATGGTAGCTGGAGGCGTTCCGCTGATTATGTGCCCAATTGTATTCACGGACCCGATTTACCCACTTCTTGGAGGAGTTCTAGGAGCAATTGGTTTGGCATCTACCCATTTGATGGACAAGAGACTTTGGTGGATGCAAACTGAACAGAACATGAACGATGCAACATTCGCATTCATGTTAGGAATCTCCGTATACGCACTATGGCATTATTTGGATGATGCTTGGCTCGCAATACTACCTGCACTTTTCATGGCTTACGGTGATGGAGTTACAGGAATAATCCGTAACAAGATGTTCGCAAAACGAACAAAGAGTGCCTGGGGTAATCTGGGCATGGCTTTTCTTTGTGTCCCACTAGGATACATCATTGGGAATAATGCAGACCCGTCAATCCCAATTTGGGGAGTTATTTCAGGTGCGGTAGCATCATTCGTTGAGAGATACGAATTTGGACCAATTGACGACAATGTCCTCATTGTGGTCGCTTCATCGCTGATTATCGCATTAGGAGTCCACCTAGGCCCTATTTGATGAAAATAAGTTTTGACTGAAGTCAAATACACTGGTATATATTCCGAATACACAGCCTCATACCATGCTAGATATTCTACCCAGCCACTTAAGCGAGAGGATTAGAGTAGTTGGTGACAATAGCCAGATTAAAAATTCAGGCCCCGTAGTAGTGTGGTTGAAATCTTCACATAGATTTCACGAAAACCCTGCAATAGATACAGGTAGAATATTGGCCCACGAAAACAACCTACCACTTTTGGTATACCATGGAATAGATGAAAGATACCCCTATTCATCATTAAGGCACCATAATTCACTCTTAGATGCTGCAGTTGATGTTTCTAGGCTGTGTGCAAAGAATGGAATTAGCCATGCACTGCACGTAGCAAGAGAAGGACATAGGCCAAGTGTGATGAAAGAGTTTGCAAAATCTGCATCACTAATCATTACCGACCTTTTCCCTATTCCACCGTGGGATAAGTGGGTTAGGAAAGTCTCTGAGATTTCAGAGTGCCCGGTATTGGAAATCGATTGCCATTGTGTTATCCCTATGCCTCTGTATGGAAAATCGGTAGATAGACCATTCAAATTTCGTAGTGCAACCAAGAAATTACGAAAAGAAAGGATTCAGCGTGAATGGCCTTCTGTCACCGTTACACCGAGTGAATACTCTGGAGAGTTGCCATTCACGCCCATTGATATTGAATCCGAGGTTGCTGATATGACGTCGAGATTTAACTTGCTAAAAAAATGCAACATAGACCCCACCGTTCTTCCTGTATGGAATGAAAAAGGAGGGGAAAAAGCAGCTCTGGAAAAGTGGGGAAAATTTCTCGACAAAGGCCTTTCTGGATATGCTAGAAGAAGAAATAATGCTGCAGATGCAGAAGGAGTCTCAAAACTATCATCAGCGTTTCACTACGGATTTTTGTCACCAATGAAGGTCGCTAGAGATGCATCTGCGGTTGGAACAAAATCAGCAGACAAGTATCTCGATGAGCTACTGATATTCAGAGAACATGCTTGGCATCACATCTATTCTAGTGAGAACCCATACTCTGAATCAAACTTACCAGGTTGGGCACTTGGCTCATGGAGAAGAGCGGAAGGGGATGTGAGAACTACACTGTTAGCAGAACACAGAATGGAGTATTCACAATCACCTAGTGATTTGTGGAACTACTGCCAGAGTTCACTCACAAAACACGGTGAACTACACAATAATCTGCGAATGACTTGGGGCAAAGCAATTCCATATTGGACTGAATCTCTAGACAAGTCACTGCAAATTGCTCAAAAATTAAACGACAAGTATGCTCTTGACGGAAGAGATCCGTCTTCGATAGTCGGAGTTCAATGGTGCCACGGATTGTTTGACAGACCATTTGAACCGTCAATTCCAGTAATGGGTATAGTGAGAAAAAGAGATATTGAAACCCACAAATCTAGGCTTGATTTCGTAAAGTATCGCGATTATGTCAATAGGAATAATGGTGATTCGAATCTGTTTTATGCTGTAATAGGTGAACCCATTTTCCAAGCATTAGTATCGCAGATTATAGATTCCAACGGCGCAGATGTATTGATTGTTAAATCGAATAAAAAACACTCAAACATGAGGATTTCAAAACTCGATTTGAAAAATTTACCACCATGGATATCAGAAAGATTTGATTCAATACTGAAGAGCTCAGACAATGGTGATAGTGAAGATTTGATTAACAATCTGAGTAATTCTGCAACTAAAGTCACAATAAATGAAGATCAGTCCCTATCCTATGAGGAATTAACCTCATTGCTACAAATCGATACGAATAGCATGAATTTTACTGTTATAGAATCAACAAAGACGAACCAAATTAATGACTATGAGTTGGTAGATGGAATGAAATTAGAATCAAGTCAATTAGAAACAATCGATGTTAAGCGTTATTTCGAAACAATGGCACAAAGGATTTGGGATGTAGCTAGAATAGTTTGGATGGCAAATGTGAAGCATCCTGCAGTTTAGTTGATTTCGCAACTTCTGCTATTATTCTTCTTCGCTGTTGAACTTTTTCAACTCCAAGCGAAGTATATTCAATACATCTTCTGGGTCGGTAGTCTCAAGGATTTCTTGGCGCAAATCTAGGTCTCCAAACAACAGTGCGGAGACCGCAAAAATAGATTCAGGACTATCATCGATTAACTCCATTACCGGAGATTTGTCAATCCATTCTGCAAAATGGTCATCATCTACATTCAATATCAAAGCCACGCGTTGTAATATGCTCCTGACAATTTGTTCAAGTTCACTTCTTTGCACATCGTCCATTACTTCGACTACATCCAAGAAGTCTACATCTGCACTGATGTATAATTTGGAATTAGTAACATCAGCTGGAATTTCTGCAATTAGGGTTTCAAGGTCTGGATAGATGCCATCCTCCTCCATGAATTTGCTCATAGAGGGGTGATTGAATGGTGGGAGAGCTGGCTGATGTAACTTCTTTACAACAAATTTTCTGCGACCGATTATTTGCAGAAAGTGGTTGCTGCCTTTGGTCTCGTGATGGATAATCTCTGCTTCACAGCCGTATTCCATAGGTCCATCCCAGTGATTGACCTCTGAAAGAAAATCGCTGCGCACTAATCCAAAATTCTTACCGTCCAACAAACAATCATCGAGCATCTGTTTGTAGCGAGGCTCGAAAACTCGCAGCTCCTGAATCTCCCCCGGTAACAAAACCATAGGAAGTACGAACAGTGGCAAGTTTTCCATACACCGCAAATTGAGGATTTTCTTATCAAGATATGTTTCTACAGATTTTGAAAAAAACATCTATTGATAAACATCTCAATGCTTTTGTTACATATGATGAGCAGACTTACTGGTATTGCATTGTCCGTTTTAGTTATTGCAGCAGTAGCATCTGCTAGCACGCTTGTCGCAGTCAATATTTTGAAATCTGAAGAAACTGAACCTTTCACAGCAAAGGTTGACTTCGCTGAAGGAAATAATCACTACACATTGATTGAAGTTGATGAAGGAGATAACGATGAAGAAAAGCAAGTAACCCTAATTTTGCACGAATTTGTATTCTCTGTTACCGGAGAACTAGATACTGTGAACTGGGATTTCGGCGACGGCAATTCTGGAACCGGAGCCATCATTTCTCATCAATATGATGAACCTGGAAACTATGTTGTCACAGCTACAACATCATCCCCGGAAGTAATTGAATCTATGACCATTGACATCACAGTCAATTTGGTTGGCTCAGCCGAGGTCGATAACATGGAGTGTACTTGTGCACCTACTGCAAAGGACACTGTAATCGACTTGATGGCTTTGCCACTTGAACAATCAATTGCAGGTTATGTAAAGGTCGAGCATGATGGCTCGAGCGAATCATGTTCGCTAAGGAATCCTTTGCAAGAATGCCACATCAGAGTAATCATGCAATGGACTGAAGAAGGCAGTGTTATCGGCCAAGAAGTCCTTTATGATGACACTTTCAGAAGCAATGAACTCGTTGTCGATTTCAATGTTGAAAATCTTGAACTTCAGCAAGGCAAGGGACTTCAACTTAGGCTGGAAACTGACCAGTTGAGAGACTGGCACAAGCCAAGTGCAGAGTGGTACAACACTGTACTCGACGAGTGATCAAGACATGATTTCGTCTTGTTCTGCATCTTCCATTAGAACGAACTTATAGTCTCCAGTAGCACTATCGTAGTCGATGCTTGAGAATAATGCTTTCATTTGTCGGTCCTCAAATGGATCGTGGAAGTATGGTTGGTCGGTTCTGAAAATTCGGAGGATTTGTTTGTACTTCTCCATATCCATGTTACCTGTGATTGTGTAAATGGCAGACTCAGCACCTTCATCCAAAAGGTCGTCACCTTCGTTGCCACGGATTACTGTTCTCTGCAAGCGGCGCTTTACATTCATGTGAACATTGCAATTCTCGATTCTTACCCAATCTTCACCTGCTGTGGTGATGAAGCACTCATTAATCTCCATGCCCTGACCTAGGGGACCGACAATATTAGTGATTGTGCCTACATTAATTCACAAGCTGGTTCAGCATGTCCTCAATTGTTTCAGGATTAGCTTCTTTGTTCTTGTTAGAAATGCAATTTCGGCCTATTACGATACATCCTAGGAAAGAGAACATCTGTCTCATTGCCATGATTACATGAGCACCCCCGCCACCACTGTGGGTTGCTAGTCCGACTTTGCGTCGATTGAATAGAGCACGGAAGTCTTGCCATTCTGTGCTTAGCCACGCAACTGCGTTGTTCAGTGTAGGGGGCATTGAACCATTATACTCTGGAGCGATTATCATCCAAGAATCTGCACCTGACATTGCTGCCTTTAATTCCGCCATACCAGGGACGGTATCCAATTCCTTAGAGCGAGCAACTGTGAACATAGGCATATCTAGTTCTACCAAATCAATTATGTCTGCTTCGTGACCCATTTCTCGGGCAGAATCAGCGAATTTGTCGGCTAGGGCACGATTGTTATCGGAGGTTGCTGTTATCATCAGTATCTTGGCCATGAACCACCCAAAGGGTCTAGGTTCTCAAAGGTGTGCATGCAATATAGGTCGAGATTGATATAGAACATCGTTGATTTAGTTTCATGGAGGAAGCGATTCAGTTTGAGCCCCTTCCTGCTGAAAGAGTAGATTACTCACCACCTCCACAACAAGAAGGAAAAAACAGGGGATGGCTAGGAATCGCACTTATTCGATTGCTTTCACTTGCAATTGTTGGGGCTGCTGTATACTATTCGACTGAAGGATTAGTTGCAATGTTTGTCCTGTTTATTTTGGTAGTACCAGTAGAGAAAATATTCCCTAGGCACAGAGGACAGAAAGTTAGACGTCCACTCTACAAATTAGACATGAGCTATGCAATGTCTTCTCCGTTACTCAATCTTATTGGATTGATTGCCGCAGCGATTGTTGCAATCATTTCGTTTGCTTGGGTTCCTGGATTATTGATGAGGCCCCTCGTAGCTCAAATCCCGACAGAATGGCTCCCAATAGTGGGTTTTTTACTGTTTGATTTCGTTAGTTACTGGACTCACAGATTCTACCATGAGATACCAATACTCTGGAAATTTCATGCTATTCATCATTCCACAGAACACCTTGATTGGGTTAGCGGATTCAGGGCACATCCGTTTGATGGAACGTTAATTGCACCAGCATTTGCATTCCTAATCGCAGCTGGTTTTAGCCCTGAGATTACAGGACTATTCGCTATTTTCCAAATTGTACTGGGATTGCTATTACATGCAAATGTAAGATTCAGACTTCGCTGGTTACATCCTTTCTTGGGAACTCCAGAGATGCATCACTGGCACCATAGCAACGAAGAAGAGGCAATCTGGACCAACTATGGTGCTGCAATCCCATTGTGGGACCAAGTCTTCGGGACATACTACATGCCTAAGGATAAACGTCCATCAATTTACGGAGTTGATGAATACATTGAACCGAATATGGTTGACCAACTAATGTATCCATTGAAAGGAATTGGAAACCCATTCAATATTATTCGTCATCCATTTAGATCAATTAAAGTTGGAATCAAATTTTATTGGAATCTAATGAAGCAGATGAAGTGGGTAATTTTCCGCCCAAGAGGTATGAAGCCTCCTATGTAAGCAAACGATTACTTACGCTGGAAAATCGTAGAAATATACGGCCTTTCACCACCAAACGGATTGACGTGGGTGTGTCTTACGGAATCAACTAGAACCCAGTTCGCACCTAACAAATCGACCAACATATCTTCATCATAAGTGTGCAATTCTAATCCACAGCAAACCTTTGCTCCATCGGTAGAAAAAGTTTCAATGACAGCATATCCACCACTAGGGATACAAGATTCTAGGTTTGAAACATATTGCTCTCTGTCGTCTTGATTCAGCAAGAAATGTAATACTGCACGGTCATGCCAAATCTCATATTCTCCAAATTCTAATGCTTTGGATAAGTCGCCATTGATGTATTGCAAATTAGTCCCGTGCCGATTAGACAGGATGCGCAATGCCTCAGATGAGATGTCCAGAACTGTAACTTCATATCCATTTTCAACCAAGGAATCGATCAATGTTGTAGCACCTGCGCCAACATCGATTATTCGATTTCCTTCGCAAGAAGAAATTAGATCCATGGAGACAGCATGCTCTTTTTGGTACCAACCTAACTTTGTTGTATCAACGTCGGCGTATGCCGTATCCCAATGCTTTGCATC
>CEUR01022552.1_pt1 | contig 11824 bp, 10 predicted proteins | sample 356411 | NCBI WGS metagenome assembly CEUR01 (sample SAMEA2622715, study PRJEB7988) | marine metagenome | biome: marine biome (ENVO:00000447); feature: surface water layer (ENVO:00002042); material: "saline water (ENVO:00002010), including plankton (ENVO:xxxxxxxx)" | depth 5 m
CTTAACCTCCAGTTGTATAGTTGGTCCTCGACTTATATAAACTATGTCACCTGCTGTTTTCCTTAATTTGTGGGTATTGTTAGCCAATTCTTCCTTAGTTGTCACTGGAACGTTTAGAACTAGTTTGGTTGAAATATAAACTATTGTTTAATCTACATTTTAGGTCTATATACTTATTCTGTAATTTTCGTACTTCAATAACATAGTTCAAAGACGGTACGCGTAAGGCTCAATGCGACAGACATGCCGGCAACAGTAGTACTAGGTGCGCAGTGGGGAGATGAAGGAAAAGGGAAATTGGTTGACCGTATCGCCGAACAGGCTACATGGGTCGCTAGGTTTCAGGGCGGCAATAACGCAGGACATACAGTTGTGCTTGGCGATCAAGTGCTGAAATTCCATCTATTGCCCTCGGGGATAACACGCAAAGAGTGTAATTTAGTGCTGGGAGATGGAATGGTTATCGATCCTTGGGTTTTAGATTCTGAGTTGAAAAATTGGCATGATTCTACTGGTGAAGATCCACGTGGCGACAGATTGTTTGTTAGTGAGCGAGCCCATATCATTCTACCTTATCATCGATACCTTGACGGATTAGACAAGAAAATTGGAACTACAGGTCGCGGTATTGGTCCAACATATGCAGACAAAATCAATCGAATTGGTTTGAGATTTGGCGATGTCGAAGAAGTCAAAGATGATGGTGATTGGTATGATTCAACAATTAGCCGAATGAATGCCTCGCTCGAGGCTGCAGGCTGCAGCGACAGGATTACACTAGACGGTCTGAAGGCGGACGTCAACTGGATTTGGGACAATTACTCAAGCAGTATCGCCAATACCGGGTTGATGCTTGATAACGCGTTGAAGATGGATGAGCATGTTATCCTTGAGGGAGCTCAAGGCTGTTTGCTTGACATTGACCAAGGAACCTTTCCTTTCGTGACATCAAGCGTAACTTCAAGAGGTAACTCAACACATGGTGCGGGTATTCATCCAGGACATGTCAATGAAGTGATTGGCATTACTAAAGCCTACATTACAAGGGTTGGAAATGGTGCTATGCCGACAGAATTAGAAGATGAAATTGGTGACCATCTTGGTACAGTAGGACACGAATTTGGCACCACAACCGGCAGAAAGCGACGATGTGGTTGGTTTGATGCAGTAGTTATGCGCCATGCCCACCGAATCAACGGTTTTACCGGATTAGCACTTACTAAACTAGATGTCCTTGGCGGACTTGATGAGTTGAACATTTGTGTCGCTTACGAACTTGACGGTAAGGAAATAAGGGAGATGCCATCAAGCGCATCAGCCTTAGCAAGATGCAAACCAATTTACATCACCATGCCCGGATTCCCTTCCCATTCATTGACGGAATGGCTGGGTATTGCGAAAAAAGCTAATCAGGAAGGTCTCGGATATTCTATTCTACCTTCAGCAGCACAACATTACATCAAACAAATTGAGAATTTGATTGGAGTCCCCTGCACATCCGTAGGAGTCGGCCCTGACAGAGATGCGACAATCGACCTAGTGGAGTGACTATTTGCATTGGCAACATACAAAAGGTGGAGACTCTCCGCCAGCCTTGAGGGCGCTTAGCTCAGTTGGAAGAGCGTCTGGTTTGCAACCAGAAGGCCGGGGGTTCAAATCCCCCAGTGTCCACCATTATCCTCGAGTCCAATTTGGCGGAATGTTGTTGATCATTTGACTTTTTGAGATTGATAACTGGCAATTATCCCAAGGAGAATTAAGCCAATCCAGCCTCCAACGATGAGACAGAAAGGTGGGAAAATAGTCCTCAGCAACGGGTCACTTTCGCTCACAAGATAATCTCCTGCAGCTAGGGCTAAGATTCCGGTAAGCACTGGTATCAAGTGATAATACCAGGACAGATTACTCGCATACCTTTCATCTCTTGGGACAGGTCGCCGAGTTGGCTTTCCGTCATCTAAAAGCGAGATTGAGCATGTGGGGCATACCGTCCATTCAGGGTCGACTGAAATATTACATTCTTGACAAATGGGCACGCTAAACACCTTCCAATATGAATACACACTTGGTGGTAGTAGACCTACTCCCGGTCTTAATTTAGGTTTGTATCAATTTTACCCGCACTATTGAATGCGATTTTTAATTATGTAATGATAAAATTCAAAGTTTTGACTGTTTGATGATTTGTTGGTAAATTTTCCCACTCTCACGCAAAGTTCGAGTTTGATTCTCATAGTCGACATGGTACAGTCCAAATCGCATTGTGTAACCCTCAGCCCATTCGAAATTGTCCATTAGCGACCAGTGATAATAGGACTTAATATCCACTCCCTGTTTGACTAATTCCGCAATCATCCACAGATGTCGTTTTAGATGATTAGGTCGCAATGAGTCTTTCCCATCAGCAACACCGTTTTCTGTTATTTCAATTGGTAAATTTAATTTTCCAAGCCACTTTGTGGCACGCACTAATCCTTCAGCATACATAGGATATCCAAATTCCGTCACTATCTCATGCTCTCTTGATGGTAAATCAATTTCAGTTGTCTGCGGTAGAAATGGGCTGGTAAGAACATGCGTGTAATAGTTTAAACCGATAAAATCAGCAGAATTTTTTACGATTTTAACTGAACTACCGAACATACGTCCACGCTTCAAAGCCGAGATTATCGCACCATTCCAAATATAGTTCAGTGCGAATGTCGTGAGCCAATGAAGGAGATTCCATCGCCGATAGGGGTCAAATATCGTGACATTTTTTGCTAGGCCAATGTATGAACTCGGATTCTGTCGCTTTAATTCATGATACACTTCACCGTGAGCAATCATGACATTTTTCATTACTCTTATGGCTTTGATTGGAGAACGCTTGCCGGGAGGAAACATTCCCATATGATAACCCATTATTGAGAATACGTCTGGTTCGTTAACGGTGCACCATTTGGCAACCTTATCTGAAAAATATGGGAAAATTCTTGCACAGTATGCTTTGAAGTAGGGCAGGTTTTCAGTTTTGTAGAATCCACCTTTCTCCTCGAACCATACAGGATGGGAGAAGTGATGCAGGGTAATCATAGGCTCAATGCCTCTGGCAATGAGTGAATCAATCATTTTCGAATAAACCTCAATTGCCTCTTCATTCCATTCACCTTCATTAGGTTCAATACGACTCCATTCAATTGAAAACCGATAACTATCTACTCCGAGCTCGGTCAATAAATTATGATCTTCTTGCCACAAATTCCAGTGGTCGCAAGCAGCCCCACTGGGAGTTTTGTGTTCTCGTTGTTCAAATTGAGTCCAATTATTGTAATTATTGCCTTCAATTTGATGTGAGGCAGTGGCAACACCCCAAATAAAATCGGCTGGGAAATTTAGGTCTTCAAGATTAATATCATTCCAGTGTAGATGTTTTTCTGGAAATAATGTCCTTAACAAGATGATAACTATCACGTAACCAATCATAGCGCACGCAACAGTAACCTGCCAGTCCATGTCATTGTTAAATGAAAACCGGTTATCAACATTAGTGTAGGAGCAATATTGATGAATAAACTGAATTTAAGAGTTAATGATTTAGATGCCCGCTGAAATTATCCCCGCTCAACTAATTGAAGAAGCGCTTAACGCAGTAGGTGAGGCAGTCGACAAGAAAGTTGGCGGACGTTGGTGGATTAAACCACTTTATTGGATTTCAATAATCGTCGTTTTAGCAATTCCAGTGGTGTATTATTTTTCTTGATATTGGCGCCGAGTAATGAGAGCAAAAGCCGCGGATAGTGCCATAATCGAGTAAACGAGGGTGAATCCAGGAACATCCTCGCTTTTTTCTGCACAGCCATCACCATCGGAGTCACTTCCACCCCAACTGCCTTCGCTGTAGTAGCATGTTGACCATGTTTTGAACCAATCTCCATGAGGGTAATTCGTCTTATTGCCATCTGAATCAAGAGCTTTGACTCGCCAGTTGACATATGTATGGTCGCTCGGCGGTGTTAGAGAGATTGAATGAATTCTGTCTTCAATATCAGCATTCATAATTTCAGGTGGGTCACAGACGCCGTCATTGGTACAAATTTGGGTTACAATTTCGAAAGTTGTCCCGTTATCATAAGCATCTTGACTCATTTCGATGGTTAGGGACCACTTCTCATTGTCGACAGACGGGGTGTCTCGTTCAATAATTGAAAAAGGTTCATTGCTTTCTGGATTGACGTCAACGCCTGGTTCACTTGCCGCAATTGTATTCGGAGCAAGGAACATCATGGTAACAAGACTTAGAGTTAGAACCACTTTTCGCATGTTATTCGCAGTCTCCCGAGATATTTAGCATTAAGTATACTGTGTATTACATTTCATTGTCTTAAACAAACATCTTCAATTCCTTTCGGCTAAACATTATTGTACAGTAACCATGCCATATCTAAATTTGAACAGGGGTGCGTTAGTTGAAGTCTACTTACCGGTTGATGGGGATTGCCGATTTTATCACCTTGGCCAATGGGCTTCTTGGTGTTGCGGCAATTTTGTTTATCATATTAGCAGTAGAAGAATTACAAAACCCCTATTTTGCCGATGGCGTAAATACCACCTATATTTGGGGGTCAATGACTTGTATTTTACTTTCAGTTGTTGGAGATATAATCGACGGTCCTATCGCTAGGAAATATTCGAAACGCAAACTATTGGGCGGCACCTTAGATGTGATGTCTGATTGTGTGTCTTTCTGCGTTGCACCTGCCTTGCTGATGTTCGTTATGTTTGGTCGATGGGGTGAGGCATCACCAGCGTGGACAATTTCGTTGGCCATCGCTGCTTGTTGGGTTATCGTTACTGGTATGCTTAGGCTTGCTAGATTCCAATATGAAGAAGCGTCGGATAAAATTTATTTCCACGGTCTCGCATCTCCTGGCAATGCTATGGTGTTAATTACCTTCGCAGCATTGATTTGGTTACAGCCAGCAACAGGGTTTGGCCCTGATGTTTCAACCGAGTGCATATTTTGTTTTGAACCATCATCATCATCTGTAGAAAAGCCATATTTTGACTTCATTATTCTCCCCGTGATGTTTATTTCTGGTGGGTTAATGATCGCTGACCGTAAGCTACCAAAGAATAAATCGGGATGGCCAATGAGAATCTCTGGCATCCAATTGTTGTCAATTTTGGGTGGAACTTTATTGTCGTGGATACATGCAACAGAGTATGGCATCGACTTGGGAGACACCAGACCACAATTCATTCTCTACCTAATATCTGGGATTTTGCTTTCATTTTATATTATCACTGGGCCAAAGCAATCAGCGGCACAGCAACTCAAGGAGTCAGAATAGCGTCGACCGATTTGTTACGTTCATTCTCCCTTATGTCAAGAATTACCAAGTGAAGCATGAATGCTAACAACCCAAATGAAAATATGATGTCCCAAGATAATTTGAATATTAACCGGGGCAAATTTGGTGAGATTGATAACTGTAGGGACAGCATAGCTAACCTAGCAATCAAAAAGTATGCAACATACTTCATCTTAAAACCAACCTTGTGGAATAGACTGAACCATAACAGTGACATTGCAACTGCTGGTCCTCCGCCCATAAAACCTACCCAGCTGTTACTTGGAGAGAATCTATCGCCGATATATCCTCCATTGAGATATAGACTTCCCGGGTCAACATCTCTTGGATGATAAATTCCCCCAATTTGACCTAGAGCAGCCCACCAAGTATACCAAATAATCAACGGCATTAGGGTCATCACCATTGCTCTTGGCAACTCTAGATTTAGATTGTCTGTTCGTTCAAAGATGAAGTTTAACTCATTCTCAAAGAATGCCCTAAACGATACATAAAGTATGATACTTATCGCTCCAACATAACCTCCCCAACTCATAGTCAGCCAGCAAAATACCACCAAAGTTACCAGTTCCATACTCGATTCAATCCGTTTTAATTTCTGATATGCTGCTAAGCATAGGATTGCCAACATTGATGATAACAAAATCCAATCAACGGTATTGTTTTCCAGTATCATCAGTGTTGGTATTGCAGAGAATAATCCCAAAATTGTGTATTTTTTAACACCATTATCTATCGTTTTAGAATTGATTATGTAAAATAGAATCCCGAGCATTATGAATCCAGTATTCATAACCCATGGAATGAAATCTTGTTGTATTGAGAGATTGATAATCGCTCTAGGCATTGAATAATAAAATACGCGATAATGTGAAATTAGTGTAATTGGTATTATCACAAAAGTGAAACTCCAGCGAATCAGTTTATTCGATTTGTTGCGCTCTTCGGCTTTGGTAAATATCGGCGTAAATAACATTGCTAACATAAGAACGTTAATCGCTGAAATTCTCGTTTCGGTAAATATTATGCAAGTAACTAACATCACAAGGAGCGAGAAATTTAATTTCTTGCGTTTGTCTTCTTGCATATCTTGTTTAACAAGTCCATAGGATGCCGTTGCAAAGAACACAATTGGTAACAAATAGCCTATTGGATAATACAACACGGTCAAAGTATCTCTATTGTAGGAGACAATTGCCGATAGCAAGAACCCTCCAACAAATATAGCAGTTAATTTGGCACTACCTGCTTCCGAAATTTCACGCCGTTTAGCAAGGAAATAAATCCCGATGCCAATAACAACGAAGGCTAAAGCAGAAATCGATAAATCCGAACCACGTAGTCCAATTTCATCATAAGTAATTTTATCCCACTCGATATTATCTCGGGAAATGTCTTCAAAATATGGGTGATTGTTCGTTTCCATCCATTCATTACGGGCTATCAAAGCATCCCAATTCCACTGATTTAATTCTTGATGGCGCTCTTCAGTTAGTTGGAAGGCATCCAACGGAAATTTACCATGTACTGCATGCGGCAATGGTAATGAGAATAGAAGTGATGGTAGCGTTGCCAGATCTCTTTGGTCAATCTGCTCGGGATAGTAATAATTCTGCTTTACATTCGGACCCCAGATCCAAGCACCTACCTCTCGAATTTCTAAATCAGGTGAGCCATGTTGGCCACTATCAGTAAGTCCGTGGTCAGCAGTGACTACAACGGTCCAAGAATCGGGTACCTTAGCGAATATCGTGGCAAAGTGTTCATCCAGCCAATGCAATTTATCTGCATACTCCTTGGAATCTTTGACGGCATATCTGTGTCCGACGCTATCAAGACCAGACAAATGAGCAATTATGACATTGGGTGGTTCCTCATATGTTGTTCCTGGTCTAGTATTGCTTTTTGGCACCTCTCCATCAAGCCAGGCATTCAAGGTGACAAAAGATTCTTCATCGCCTAGGTAATAATCAGCATGGCCGTACCTGTGTTTCATGAAATTGATTTTTTCGTTATCAGCGTATAGGTCGCCCCAAACATAATCCCCAACTATTCCAACTTGGTAGTCATATATTCCATCTTCATTTCTATCATGTTCGCTAGCAAGAGTCCACCCATCCTGAGTGCCGGGATGGTCGGGATGAAAGTTGTTCAATCCCTCGTTAGGCCTTGATGGAATACCAGTTGCCATCTCCTTGACACATGATGCGGTCATAGTTAGCGGATTAGTCAAAACATCAATGTAAGTACCGTTACGTTTCTTAGAATGTAGGTTTGGCATTAGTTCTTGACTATCCATTAGTGATTGTCTGCCTCCGTCAAGAACGATAAATAGTAACCCATCACTCAGTGTCTCATTTGGATGCGGTGCTAGTTCCACACCATTTTTGGGCGCTGGTGCATCTGATATGATGTATGAACCAGTATAGACAAATGACGGTAACGCAAGAACAGCAACCATCATTACCGCAGCGAATAAGAACTTACGACTGCCAATAACTTGCCAGTCGTTCTTTTCCATAACCATCCAAATCAAATTAGATACTTAATCCTCTTGTCTACGGTGCGTGAAATCACGTGGAAAATTGACCTCAGTTGGCCATCCGTCACCTTTGTTCATTAAGATTAACCACAGAAACTTCCAATCTCTCGTGGGTAGGATGAACCTCAATCAATTGGACTTGTACTTTTACCATGTCAGCAATATCTTCTGCTGCCGATAATGGCAATTCAATTCTGCGCGCTGTGGAGTCATATCTTATCCAACCATCCGATAGTTCTAGTTGGTCTGACAACTCTGCCATATCGTCTCGTGCGTCATTCTCATCGGTAGGAATTGCCCCGAATAGAATTGTATCATCTTCGCTCAGCACTTCATATGGTCGAAGAGTTACTTCAGCACGCCGTCTGAACCGTGCCCTTAGTTGGCCTGCGTCTTTGAAGTTAGCAGTGCAGAACTTAACGTGGAAACTCATGTCTTTTGCATACTGCTTTAATTTAACACCCAATTCTAGTGAACCTTCCGCTGCGGCAGTCATTGCTCCGCTAAGGTTGAATCCTCGAACATCCATATTCTGTTGGTTTCCGACAGTGATTTCCAATTCATTTAGGTTTAGAAATTGAACGTTTGAACCATTCATTTCGTCGAGTAATTCGAATAATGAATCTGCCTTATCAGGTTCGCAGGGTAGCTCAATTCCGACATTGATGCCAACATTGTGGCATTCATCAATTACTGAACGATATCTTTCCAGTCTCCCGTCCAGCAGGTGGAACCGAATTTCATCCAAGCCAGCATCAGCAAATCTAATGCAATTTTCTGGATTAAATGGGATTGATGTATACAAATGGATGTGATGTTCCTCACCAAATGCGGATTTTAACTGGCGAATCGCTTCAAGTGATTTTTCCATGTCTAGCATTGGATCTCCACCGGTGATTCCCGTTCCGGTAGCATTCATCGCTCTGCCCTCTTCGATTACTTCATTCCAATCACTACATCGACGTTCGTTAGCAAACATGTCCGGCGATTCGCGTCGGTTGTCAGACAGTGGGCAATAATCACAACCCCAGTGACACTTGCCGGTAACAAAAAGCACCAATTTGCTTCCTTGTTGGCACTGAATGCAACCTTCTGATTCACCTGCCTCAGCAGGTGAAATTTCAGTAGCCATCGGCAGTGGACCTAACATATCGACACCCTGCCGGAGAGGTTTAAGGTTTCAAACTCTCGTATGTTCTCAAGAGTTTTTGGTGATTATCTGACTGATAAGCCAGCGATGAAATCTCCTATCACTGGTTAACTCTGGATGGAAGGTTAAGGCTAACTTGTTATTTTGTAATACACCGACGGTTTCTGCTTCTAAGGTGGCTACAACAACACAATCATTAGAATGAGTTCCAAATCGAGGTGCTCTGATGAAAACACCGGGAAATAGATCATTAGTTTTGGACAGCAAATTGTTTGTCATTGGAAGTGGCTTGTGATTGAATCGGTCTCTCGACAACTCGAGGTTTGCTTGTTGACGAATTTCAGGTGTCAGGATTGAGACCTTAACCGATGCTTCAAAAGAAAATCTTTGACGACCCCAGGCATTTCGAGCAATTTCAACTTCGATGAATGGCTTTCGTTTGCCACCAGGATTAGCTAGTATTATCGCACCAGCACAAGTTCCGAGCACAGGCTTGTTTGGAAAGTCTATCATCCATTTGAAAATACCGTCAAGTAATGCCTCACTCTTGCTGGCTATACGCATGGTGGTCGATTCACCCCCTGGTAAAATCAAACCGTCTATTGTTCCATCAAGTTGGGATGCTTTGCGCAATTCAATGACCTCAACGGTCTCATTCATTTCGAATGCAGCGTTCTTGATTGCCTCATGATGCTCGTGTCGTGCGCCTTGTAGCATCGCTATACCAATACGCACCATGTAAGCCGGTCATCCTCTTCCTCTATCAGTTCGACGCTTTCGTACATTAGTTGAATAACTGGTACTTTCAGCAACAATCATGGCGGACTATGATGGTGATTGTTTCCTAGTTCCCGGACCGGTTCGAATGAATCAAGCATGCCTTGATGCCATGGCGACCCCGGTTATAACTGCCAGAGGGGCAGAATTTCGGGCAGTTATGGCGGACTTAAACTCGGGCCTCCGCTATGCCTTCAACCTAGCACCATCTCGGCCGGAAATGAAAACTCAATCTTGGTCGGGGGAAGATGATTACAAAGTCATGGCAGTGTCAGGAAGTGGCACGGCTGCAATGGAGATGATAATTGCTAATCGCTTTAGGCCCAATGATTTGGTGCTTGTTCCAACCAATGGTAAATTTGGTGAAAGAGTCGCAGAAATGTGTAAACGATTCTGTAATGTAAAGCACATAAAGTACGAATGGGGAAGAGCGTTTGACCTATATGAGTTAGAGCAGCAACTTGAGCGTAAATGCTACGAGGCAGTATTGATATGTCACAATGAAACTAGTTCTGGTATTACTCAAGATGCACCCTCAATTGCAGAAATGTGTAATCGATATGAGACATCGTTCATTTTAGACGGAATAACTTCAATCGGTGGATTACCGGTAAATCTTGAGGATTGGAATGTAGAAGCCGCCGCAATGGGCGCTCAAAAATGTACGGCTGGACCCTCAGGTATCGCAGCGATTGCATTTAATTCGCACTTCTATGAGCGTTGCAAGGCAATCAAAGAGCAAGGAGATGTCAATGCTCTGTTTTATCTTGATTTAATCTCAGCACATAAAAAAGGCGACGATGATCAAACACCTTGGACACCAGCAATTAATCTAGCAATGGGTTGGGCTGCTGCGTTAAATGCCTTGAAGGCTGAAGGTCTCAACAATCGTTGGCAGCGATGTCAAGAATTATCAACAGGAGTACAGAATCTGTTTTTAGATCTCGGGTTTGATTTGCCAGCAGATATTTCACAGCGCAGTGCAACGGTTACTGCGGTTATGTATCCTGAAGGCATCGATGACCGGTGGCGGTCTGATTTGAAAGAAAATTATGCTACCCAAGTTATAGGTGCTCAAGACCATCTCAAAGGGAAGATGTTCAGAATTGGCTCAATGGGTGAGACAACCAAAGAAGAAATGATTGAAGGTTGTAAAAGGATGATTTTGTGTTTCAAAGACCACGGTCATGAATTGCCGCAGGTTGATGTTGACAGCTACTTTTGAGGTGAAGCAGTGAGTAATTATATCGTTCTTGGTCGATTTCAACCGTTTCACAAGGGTCATGAATACCTAATCAATAGCGCATTTGCACTGGCGCATGATGAACCTATCACGATCGCCATTGGCTCTGCCAAAAAGGGTTGGGAATCAAGCAATCCTTGGACTTTTGAGGAGCGTAAAATAATGATTGAATCATGGCTTTCAGCCAACGAAAAATCAGCAACTATCGTGGGTATTGAAGACATAAACGACCCCCCTAATTGGGTTGAGCATGCAAAAAAATTTCATGGCTTAGGGACATTAGTAACATCTGATGAAACCACACAGAGATTGTACGAAGATTCCCAGTTTCCTGTGTCATTCGTAGGTTTGAATAATCGTGAGAATTACGAAGGTTGGAGAGTGCGTCAAACTCTTCTGATGCTGTCTACAGTTTATGACGATGAGGCTGTGAAAGCGGTTTTATCTGCAAGCATTCCGGATTCAGTCATCGATTGGTTAATTTCCAATGATGCAATTTTCCGATTGTCAACGATGGTCTCCGGTGTGAATGTAGGCTAATCGCTCGCAACAACCACTCTTGATGCCAGCAGTACCTTCTGTTTGTACATATATCCTGCCTCAATAACATCAACAACTGTTCCAGCAGAATAATCATCTGATGCAGGAATAGTTGTAATCGCTTCCATCCTTGCTGGGTCAAACTTCTTTCCTTTGGCATCAATAGCCGTAACTCCTTCACCAGACAATTCATGCCACATTTTGTTTCTAAGTAGTCG
>CEUR01081838.1_pt1 | contig 11701 bp, 10 predicted proteins | sample 356411 | NCBI WGS metagenome assembly CEUR01 (sample SAMEA2622715, study PRJEB7988) | marine metagenome | biome: marine biome (ENVO:00000447); feature: surface water layer (ENVO:00002042); material: "saline water (ENVO:00002010), including plankton (ENVO:xxxxxxxx)" | depth 5 m
AAATTATTTCTGCTTCACTAAAGAAAAAACCAACCTCTCGGCGAGCATTTTCATCGCTATCGGCTCCATGCACAGCGTTCTCACCTAAGGAAGAGGCAAAATCTTTTCGAATAGTACCCTCAGATGCTTCAGCTGGGTTTGTTGCGCCAATTAAATTTCTCCATTCATTAACGGCATCAGGCTTATTTAAAGCAAGTACAATACACGACCCGGAAGACATAAAGGAGGTTAATTCATCATAAAAAGGCTTATCCTTGTGAATTTCATAAAATCCTTCTGCCTGCGCTTTGGTCATACGCATGAATTTCATTCCTAAAATTTTAAAATCATCTTTTATTATGCGATCAATAATTAATCCATAATATCCATTTTTTACCGCATCGGGTTTAATTATCGCAAAGGTCAAATTATTCAACTTTTTCTCCAGTTTTTATTTATTTAAAGCTTTTTTCATCTTTTTACCAATATCTGCAACAGATTCACAAACGCTGATACCGCATTCTTCAAGTATTTGCATTTTGGCTTTAGCGGTATCATCACCTCCAGATACAATTGCCCCGGCATGCCCCATTCTTCTTCCTTCTGGAGCAGTTTGGCCAGCAATGAAACCAACAATAGGTTTGGACATGTTTTCCTTAGCCCACTTTGCTGCCTCGTTTTCCATTTGCCCCCCTATTTCTCCAATCATGACCACGCCTTCAGTTTCGCTATCTTCTTCGAAAAGAGATAGAATCTCTGTCATATTTGTTCCAATAATAGGATCACCGCCTATCCCGATTGCTGTTGTTTGGCCGAGACCTACATTTACAAGTTGCCCTATAGCCTCATAAGTGAGGGTGCCCGATTTAGATACAACGCCAATATTGCCTTTTTTACAAATGAATCCAGGCATTATTCCAAGCTTACACTCATCAACGGTAATTACCCCAGGGCAATTAGGACCAATTAATCTAGTTTCGTTTTGATCTATAACTCTTTTAACTAAAGCCATGTCTCTAACAGGTATCCCTTCTGAAATACATACTACAACCTCAATTCCAGCTTCAGATGCCTCAATAATTGCCTCAGCAGCAAAGGGGGGAGGCACAAATATTATAGACACATCAGCCTCAGTCGCATTCTTTGCATCTTCAACGCTATTAAAGACATTTATTTTATTATCAACTGCGATGGTTCCACCCTTACCTGGAGTAACTCCACCAACGATTTGGGTTCCATACTCAAGCATTTGAGCAGAATGAAAACTTCCTTCAGAGCCCGTGATGCCTTGAACTAAAACTTTTGAGTTTTTATTTACAATTATTGACATGATTCATCCTAGTCTAATTTAGCTACTTTAACAACTTTTTCAGCTGCATCTGCCATATCGTTAGCAGAAATAATTGACAATTTTGATTCGTTAAGAATATTCTTAGCTATATCAGAATTCGTTCCCTCAAGCCGCACAACTACCGGCACTTTAAGCCCGAGCTCCTTAACAGCTTCAACCACACCATTCGCTACTCTATCACAGCGGACTATACCTCCAAAAATATTTATCAGTATTGCATTAACATTGTCATCTGAAAGTATAATTTTAAAACCGTTTTTGACAGTTTCTGCTGATGCTGCTCCACCAACATCGAGGAAATTAGCCGGTTCTCCTCCAGCAAGCTTAATAATGTCCATTGTCGCCATGGCAAGACCAGCCCCATTGACCATACACCCAACATTTCCATCCAGTTTGATATAATTAAGATCAAACTTGTCGGCTTCAACTTCAGTTGGATCTTCTTCATCAAAATCTCTGTAGGCACTGATATTTTGTTGTCTATAAAGTGCGTTTCCATCAAAGTTTAGTTTTGCGTCAAGAGCAAAAACCTTTTCGTCAGTTGTCAATACGAGGGGGTTTATTTCAACTAAAGTTGCATCGGTTTTTTTATAGCAATTATAAAGCTTTAGAAAAAGACTGACAGCTTCTTTGAAAGCATCACCTTTGAAATTCAAACCAAATGCAAGCTTGCGTGCCTGAAAATTTTTCATTCCAAGCAATGGATCAATCCATGTTTTTACAATCTTGTCAGGAGTATCTTCGGCTACCTTTTCAATTTCCATTCCACCTTCTGTTGAGACCATAAATACATCTTTTCCAAGATTTCTGTCCAAAGTTATGGCGCAATAGTATTCTTTTTTAATTGAGAATGCCTCTTCAAGGTATATCTTTCTAACTTTTTGTCCTTGAGAACCAGTTTGATGAGTGACCAGTTGCATGCCCATAATTTTATTGATATTCTTTAAGGCATCATCAAAACCCTTGCAAACTTTAACTCCGCCACCTTTTCCTCTGCCACCAGCGTGTATTTGAGCTTTAACAACTATTGTATCAGAATTAAAATCAGCCAGGGCCTTTTTAAGTACTTCGGAGGAATTTTGCTCATCGTCAACTAGGTAGCCTCTAGGCACTGGTATGGAAAAGCTTTTAAAAACTTCTTTTCCTTGGAATTCGTGTATTTTCATAATAATTAATTACCTTTAATGTTTACGATTCATCCATAAAAGGGTATCGATAATCAGTGGGGGAATTAGAGGACTCTTTAATTGTTCGCATTGAAACCCAGCGTATTAAATTGAACATTGACCCTGCCTTATCATTTGTACCTGAGGCACGACTACCACCAAAGGGCTGTTGACCAACAACTGCCCCGGTAGGCTTATCGTTAATATAGAAATTACCCGCTGAGTGGTTGAGTGCATCTTTAGCTTCAATTATTGCAGATTTATCCTCTGATATGACACATCCGGTAAGCGCATACTCTGAGGTTGAGTCAATAAGCTTCAACACTTTTGACCATTCATTTGGTTCATAAATGTATATTGTTAAAACTGGTCCAAATATTTCTTCACACATAGTTTTGAAATTTGGATCGGATGTAACAATAGTTGTTGGCTCAATGAAGTATCCATCAGCATCATCATAATTTCCTCCAGTGATCACCTCAGCCGATGAAGACTTCTTCGCATAATCAATGTAGTTTTTAATGGAATCAAAAGCTGATTGATCAATTACAGCATTCATAAAATGGGAAAAATCCTCTGGATCTCCCATAGTTATTGATTTTACTTGATCAACATATATCTCTTTTAAAGATGGCCAAATTGTGCTGGGTATATATGCACGAGACATTGCAGAGCACTTTTGGCCCTGATATTCAAAAGCTCCTCTTACCATAGCTGTAGATAAAACATCAATATTCGCACTTTCGTGTGCAACGCAAAAGTCCTTTCCCCCAGTTTCACCAACGATTCTAGGGTAAGATAGGTATTTATCGATGTTTTTACCTATCGTGCTCCACATTCCTTTAAAAACTTTTGTAGATCCTGTAAAATGAACCCCTGCTAACATAGTATGATCCATAATTATCGGTCCAATCGTGCTTCCAGAGCCTGGAACGAAATTAATTACGCCCTTTGGTAAGCCAGCTTCTTCAAGTAATCTCATGATATAATATGCCGGTAATACTGCTGATGATGCTGGTTTCCAAATGGCCACATTACCCATCAAGGCAGGAGCTGAGGGAAGATTGCCACCTATCGAGGCAAAGTTGAAAGGAGATACTGCAAAGATAAAACCTTCAAGAGGTCTCATCTCAAGCGTATTTGTGATATTTTCTGGAGAATACATGGGTTGGTGTTGGCTCAATTCATACGCATACCAAGAATTAAAACGAAAGAAATCTATAAGTTCACAGGCCGCATCAATTTCAGACTGATATACATTTTTGCTCATATTAAGCATAGTTGCTGCATTTATGGTATTACGCCATTTATCAGAAAGAAGATCTGCTGCTTTATTAAAGATTGAACATCTTTCTTCTAGGCTAGTTTTAGACCAAGAATTCCAGGCATCAAGACTTGATTCAATTGCAAGATCAATCTCTTTTTGACCTGCTTTGTGAAAAACACCCAGTGTTTCTTTGTGATTGTGTGGTATATCAATCGATGCCGTTTCAGTCGTTTCTATTTCATTGCCATCTATAATAATTGGAACTACAATATTTTCTGATTTGAGTTCTTTTATTCTTAGCTTAAGAGCATCTTTTTTAGGTGAGCCTGGCTCATAATCTAATACTGGCTCGTTTTGTGGCTTATTAAATGGATAGTTCATTAAATACCTGAAATTTCAAAATTAAATAAAAATACGATTGCGAATTTATTGGTGAAATCTCGACTATTCAATCAAACAATTGAATTAAGTATAGAAATCATTTCTTTTTTGTCAAGTGCACTTACTAAAGATTTTCTTACGTAACTAGCGCCATCAAATCCTCTTATATACCAACCAAAGTGCTTCCTCATTAAGTTCGTACCTGCTTTTTCACCATGCCATTGCAACATATGATCAAAATGTTTTCTACATCCAATGATTCGTTGACTTATTGATGGGGTAGAGGGGGATTTACCTTCATGGAACAAGGAAACAGCTTCATTGAAAAACCATGGATTGCCTAAAGCTGCGCGGCCCACCATGACACCGTCGCATCCAGTTTGCTTCATCATTTCAAGAACATCCTGAGCAGTTTTAACATCACCGTTACCAATTACAGGAATTGAAATACTTTCTTTAAGTAGTTTTATTAATTTCCAGTCGGCGTTTCCTGTATAACTTTGTTTTGTAGTTCTGGGGTGAAGCGTTATGGCTTTGATTCCTAATTTTTCAAGCCTCATTCCTGCTTCAGGAATTACGAGAGATGACTTATCCCAGCCTGCACGCATTTTAACAGTAACAGGAATATTAGGCACAGCATCCACAACTGCAGAAGAAATATCATCCATAAGGCATAAATCTTTTAAAGCAGCAGAACCAGCCCCTTTTTTTGTTATTTTTGGAACAGGGCAACCATAATTAATATCAATTATATCTGGAGAAAATTTATCAGATATGTTTTTTGCCGCTTCATGCATTACCTGAGGTGTGTCTCCAAAAATTTGAATTCCAATTGGTCTTTCAAAATCAGAGAATTTTATCATCTTTAATGTTTTAGAGTTCTCTCGAATGATGCCATGCGCGGAAACAAACTCAGAATAAACAACTCCAGCGCCCTGTTCTTTACATAAAACTCTAAACGGATAATCTGTTACGCCTGCCATGGGAGCAAGGAGTATAGGTGTTTTGATATGCAATTTTCCAATATCCATAATCAAATTTAAGCATGGAATGAATTATGAAATAATTCTTTCATTATGCAGCATAAAATTTTACATTTGCCATCAACTTTTAACAAAAAAAAAGATATATAAAGTATGAGTAGAGTATGTGATGTGACGGGCAGAAAGCCAATGTTTGGCAACAATGTCAGCCATGCCCACAATAAAACCCGTCGTCGTTTTAATTTAAATCTTCAGAAAAAACGCTTTTGGGTAGCAGATGAAAATAGATGGATTACTCTTACTGTTTCTACTCAAGGCCTTCGGCTCATTGATAAGGTAGGCATTCGCAAAGTCCTTAATAAAATGAAAGCCGAAGGAAAAAAAGTTTAACTAGCACCTTCTGATTCTCAAACCTACCTTTATGCGTGCCCCTTCACACAATTGCAAAGGGGCAACAAAGAAGTAATACCAGTTAATTTAGTCTTGCTGTCTTCTTAAAAATGCAGGAACCTCAAGATCGTTAGTTGAGCTTAAGTGATTTAAATCATCAAACAATTTTTTTGGTTCTGTGTTTTCAATAGGAAGCTGTTCTGGTTGGGTATCGTATTCATGATCTTGCTCATGCAACGGGACATTTTCCTGTTCAGTAACAGACTTGTATTGTTGTTTCATTTCTAAGTGTGACTCTATTGCTGTGTTAGAAATTTCATCTGATGCAACTTTATGATTAAATCCTGTTGCAATTACAGTAACCATAATTTCATCATTAAGCGAAGGGTCAATTACTGCACCAAAAATAATGTTTGCACCTTGACCAGCTTCTTCAAATATGATATTCGTAGCTTGATCAACTTCCATAATTGCTAGATCAGATCCACCAGTAATATTCACAAGAACACCTTGGGCACCCGCGATAGAAGCATTATCAAGCAGAGGACTTGAAATTGCCTGTTGAGCAGCTAAAACTGCGCGCTCCTCGCCTTTTGCTGTTCCAGTTCCAATGACAGCTTCTCCCATATTTTTCATTATTGTTTCAACGTCAGCAAAATCCAAGTTGACCAATCCGTGAACGTTTATTAGGTCAGAAATTCCCTTTGATGCGTGATGAAGAACCGAATCTGCTAATTTAAATGCCTCAACAACAGTGGTATTTTTATCAACGACTGACATTAGTTTTTGATTGGGTATTGCAATCAGAGTATCGCACACTTTTCGCAATTCTGTTATTCCCGCTAATCCACGGTTCATTCTTTTTGGACCTTCAAAGTTGAATGGTAATGTGACTATACCTACTGTTAGCACTCCCATTTCACGAGCAATTTGAGCAACGCGTGGTGCTGCTCCTGTACCTGTTCCGCCACCCATTCCAGCAGTTATAAATACCATATCTGCTCCCTCAATGAGTGATTTTACAGCATCTTTATCTGATTCAATTGCATCTCTACCAATTTCAGATTTTGCCCCTGCACCCAATCCTCTAGTGAGGTTTTTACCAATTTGTATTTTATTTTCAGCTGCATTGTTTTCAAGATCCTGCGCATCAGTATTGATGACCATAAAGTCAACACCCTTCATTCCGGCTTGTATCATCCTATTTACTGCATTTCCACCTGCACCACCAACACCAATGACCTTAAGGTTTGCTTTTTGTTCAGCTAGGCTATCAAATTCAAATAGCATAGTATTACTCCTTTTTGTATGTGGTTTATTTTCATTAAAATAATTCTTTAAATAATGTTCTTACTTTTTTAAATGCGTTTGAAATAGAGAGCTCCCCATTATTAATCGTAATGTCATCATCATCAAATTTCCATTTTGTGAGCCCGATTGCGCTAGCAAATGAGGGCTCTGAGGCAATTTCAACGGAACCGCTAATGTTTTCAGGGGTTCCAATTCGAACTCTCATATTGGTTATCTCTTGGGCCAAACTAGATAGATTTTTTAATTGAGATCCTCCACCTGTCAATATCATTCCAAATGTTAACTGCTCACTTATATTTGCCCTGTTTATTTCCTTCATAACAAGCTGCAATATTTCAACCATTCTTGCCTCAACATATTGAGATAGCCTATTTTCAGATATTTTTCTTTTTAGATTACCATTTTCCGCTGGAAGATCGAATTCAAGGTCTGGGGAAGACATGGAAGCTTTAGCGGATGCATAGGTTCTTTTTATTTTTTCAGCCTCATCAATGCCAACTTTAAGCATTACAGCTATATCATTAGTGATGCTTGCAGCTCCAATACCTAGTGTTGCAGTGTGCTGAATACCGTTTTCGTAGAATATTACAATATCTGTTGTACTAGCACCTATATCAACGCAAATAGAACCTAAATTCTTTTCATCATCATTGAGAGTAGAAAGGCTCGATGCTAATCCCTGATAAACAATATTATCAACTCTTAATCCAAGTTCCTCAACACAGCTTACCAAATTTGTTGCTGCTGTGGTAGCTACTGTTATAACGTGCACTTTTGCTTCTAATCTTCTGCCCGAGAGACCTATTGGGTCTTGAATGGAATTCATGGTATCTATTACATATTCTTGCGGAAGAACATGCAAAATATCCCTATCCATTGGAAGCGATATTGCCTTTGCAAGGTCTAAAACCTTTTTTACATCAGAAGATGTTATTTCGTTTTGTGTTTGAACATTGGAAGGCTGGCTTCCTCCAATAGCAATAGCGCCTTGAGTATTGATACCTCTAATATGTTCTCCCGATATTCCCAAAGCTATATTTTCTATATTCACCCCAGACATTATTTTAGCTTCATTAACAGCATTCTCAATTTCATCAATGAGATTATCTCTGTGCGTAATTGCTCCTTTATTAATACTAGTTGCATTTGAATTTCCAATTCCCAATAATCTTACCGTATCCGTTTTTACATCGATTTCAGATATAGCACAACAAATCTTGTTTGTGCCAATATCTAACCCGGCTTGTATGTATTTTTCAAAATTGAGATTTGAACGAATCATGTCCACTCCATAGCTACTAGCTGTTTACTATACCGCATATCCAATAACCGATAATCGGTCAGTTCACGTTGTCCTAATGCTTTGCTAAATTTTGTTAAAATTTGAATTTTCTTCGAAATATCCTCTTTGCCTAAAATCACCCTAGTCGGCTGTTCGCTTAAAATTATCTCATATTCATCATTTTTATTAATTGTAAGCTCTGATATTTCATCAAACAATTGATAATAGTTTGTTTTTATTAATTTTAGAATATTTACAGCTTCTTTTACCTTTATTGAAAAAGTGCCTTCGCCTTCAGGGTAAAGATCATCTGCAGGATTAAACCCGGAAAGCATTGGGATCAATGCGGTTTGAGCATAATGATTACTTGGCATAACTATTGCGTCTTCATCAATTAAAATTTTAGTGCTGTTATTTATAATTGCAATGGGTTCGCGCTCAACGATATTCACCTCTATTTTGCTAGGATACTTCTTGCTTATTCTGACGGCTTTTATAAAAGGATTTGATTCTAATTGGTCAGTTAATTCTTTTACGTTTAAACTTACAATTGATTTAGAGCTGTCAGCGTAAATATCGGCTAAATAATCATTATTAAACATACTGTTTTCAACGATATTTACTTCTTTTATTTGCAGAAAACCTCTGAACTCAGCCCATTCAAAAGAAAGATTCAAAAGAAAGATTACAGCTGCAAAAGGCAATAAAATTTTCCAGCTCTTATTATTGATAATATTATTTTTCGTTCTTTTCATGTTTTAAATACCTCTTGCGGAAATCCAATGGTTTTAATCTCTAATTCTAATGAAATGCCAAATTCTTTTTTTACCGCTTTTTTGGCTTGAATTATTAATTCTACAATATCATTGGCTTTTGCTTTTCCATGATTTATAAAAAAATTTGCATGTTTTGTTGATATTTCTGCATCTCCAATCTTTGTGCCTTTAAGTCCGGCCCTATCTATGTAGTAGCCTGCAGCGCCCTCTTTTGGATTTTTAAAAACACTTCCAGCTGATCTAAACCTTAATGGTTGGCTTGATTTTCTTCCTCCGCTTGCCTTTATTTTATTTTCTGTGACAGTTGATTTATTTGATTGGATAAATTCAAATTCGGCATCAATTAATATTTCGTTCGATTTAAATGATGAATTACGATACTCGAATTTTATATCGCTGGCAGTGTATTTTTTTTCACTTCCAGCTATTGTTATTGCAGTAACTGATTTAAGATAATTCGAAATCTCACCTCCAAAAGCTCCCGCATTCATAATAAGCGCTCCTCCTAATGTTCCAGGAACTCCCACAAGACTTTCAACTCCAGATAGATTTCTTTTAATACACTCCTTTACCATTTTCCCCAGCATAACTCCAGTTTCTGCAAAAACTCTATTTTCTTTAAAAAAAATGTTTTTAAAGGACTTTCCGAGCGTAATTACCATGCCGCTAATACCCTCATCGCTTACGAGAAGATTTGATCCTGAACCAATGAAGTGCACTGGCTTTTTATTATTTTTTGCAAATTTTAAGATTCTTTTTAAATCTTCTTTATCATGTGGCTGAGCAAATATTTCAGCTGGACCGCCTATACCATATGAAGTGTGTTTAGACATAGGTTCATTAAATAAAATTAATCCTTTAAAATTATTTTGAATAATATCAATCATGTCATTTATTTGATTTTAACCTGTTGATTATTTTTTCACCATACCGCCAGATCGTACCCGCACCAAGAGTCATTACCATATCATTATTTTTTGAAATTTTATTAACCAACTCGGGTAAATTGTCAAGCTTTGGTTCGTAAAAGGTATTTTTGTGCCCAAGGGCTATAAGCTCATCATAAACTAGTTTGCCAGTAACGCCGCTTATAGGCTTTTCCCTAGCTGGATAAATATCTGTTACGATAACAACGTCACTTAGGGTTAAAGATTCAGCAAATTCTTTATAAAATTCTTTTGTCCGAGAAAAAAGGTGAGGTTGAAAAATTGATATTAAACGACTATCCCAACTGGTTTTCGCAGTTTCTAAAGTCGCTCTTACTTCAGTAGGGTGGTGGGCATAGTCATCGATAACAATAGTGTCATTTACGACACCTTTTAGTTCAAATCTCCTTCTTACGCCCTGATAGCTATTTAACCCTTTAATAATTGTTTTTTCATCAACACCAAGCTCAAAACCTAAAGCAGCTGCAGCTAAAGCGTTTAGAACATTGTGCTTTCCCGGAACATTAAGCACAACCATTCCGCATTCCTTATTTTCAATCATTAATTTGAACGAAGTGGTCATTTCGTTGAAAACAATTGACGTTGCAACTACATCCGAATTCGTAGAAAACCCATAACTTGTTATAGGTTTTTTTATGTGACCTTTTATTGATTGTATTTCTTTTGATTCATCACATAAGATTACTGAGCCATAGAATGGTACTGAGTTTGCAAATTTTACGAATGAATCGCTAAGATCCTGCATGTTGAGATAGCAGTCCATGTGCTCTTTTTCAATATTTGTAATTACAGCTATAGTAGGTTTTAATTGCAAAAAACTCTTATCGTACTCATCCGCCTCAACTACAACAATGTCTCCGGAGCCTAATTTAGAATTTGAATTAATATTTTTGACCAATCCACCTACGATAAGCGTAGGATCCAAATTAGCTTCATATAGCAAGGCTCCAATCATAGAAGATGTTGAGGTTTTTCCATGCGTACCGCCAACTGCAATACTTGTATTTTTCAAGGCTATAAGTTCACCTAGCATCTCCGCCCGTTTTATGATAGGAATTTGCATTTCTACTGCTTTAGCTATTTCTACATTATCCATTGAAACAGCGCTTGAATAGACCAATACCTCGCTTTCTTTAAGGTTTGAAGCGTTGTGGCCAATATTTATTAAAGCTCCTTTTTGCTTTAGCTTTTCAGTGATCTCAGATTCAGTAATATCTGAACCGCTCACGTCAAAGCCTTGATTCAATAGGAGCTCTGCGATTCCGCTCATTCCAATTCCTCCTATCCCAACAAAATGAATTTTATTTACCTTTCTAAACATTTTGCATTACCGATAAGGCTTCTTCTGCAATTTTATATGCAGAATTAGGTGAGCACATAGATAGACTTGAGCTTTTCATCTTTTTAAGAGTCTCATTGGAAAGAATTATATTAGATATCGCATCTATTAAATCATTTTTATTGTTTTTTTTCTCATCAAGAACCAATGCAGCACCTTTTCGAGAAAGAGCCATAGCATTTTTTGATTGATGATCTCCTGCAGCCGCTTTAAAAGGAAATAATATTGATGGCTTACCACAATACGTTAACTCTGAGCATGTGATGGCTCCTGATCTTGCAATCACAAGATCTGAAACGGCATATGCATCTGCCATATTCTCAATAAAGGGAACTACTTTTATAGTTTCGCATTCGTAATTGGAAAAATCATTGTAATGGAGAGGTCCGGTTTGCCATATAATTTGTATGTTCAGTTTTATAAGTTCATTTATAGCCATTTTTACAATGCTATTAATAAAGTAGGACCCTTGACTCCCTCCAAAAATAAGCAAGGTCAACTTTTCAGTATTTAAATCAAAACTCTTTAA
>CEUR01001751.1_pt1 | contig 11656 bp, 8 predicted proteins | sample 356411 | NCBI WGS metagenome assembly CEUR01 (sample SAMEA2622715, study PRJEB7988) | marine metagenome | biome: marine biome (ENVO:00000447); feature: surface water layer (ENVO:00002042); material: "saline water (ENVO:00002010), including plankton (ENVO:xxxxxxxx)" | depth 5 m
TCCAACTATATTGCCCGATGCATCAACTGCATCTGCAACACAAACTGCCAAACTAAAGTCAAGACATGATTCACAACCTACCGTACAGTCGATTTCAGAGCCATCTCCCTGATATATAGTTGGATCACCAACTATATTTCCTGATGCATCGATCGCATCTGCAACGCAAACAAAAACATCTTCTCCAAAACAAGGATCACAATTTGAGGTACATATTTCTGTAGATTCATAAATTGAAAAATTATCTTCATTTACAATAACTTCACCTGAAGTTTCATCCACACTAATTGCATCAGCTATACAAATGTTTAAAGGGCAATTTTCTGACGGAAGTTGATCCTCATGAACCACAAAGTCTAATTCTGCAAAAAGTGAGGAATCTAATGTCAATTCATATGATTCAAAATTAATATTATCTACAACCGTAGTATAAGGATCTATATTTTCAACAAGAAGAGAAGTGAACAATTCTTGATTTGATATCGGACCTTTATAAATATTAAAACTTAAATCTACAATAAAAGGAAGGCCATTTCTAAATTCAACCTCCCATTCCATAGAATCATTTAATATAATTTTTTCTATACTTATATCACCTATCTCTCCTAAATCAATTGCATCAAAATCTATATCCAAAGGAACTTCAACTACAATTGGCTCATCAAATTCATCAGATACAGTGGATATAGGGTCTGGAACGGAACTCAAATCTACAGGTATTGAAAGTGACTGTTCATTATCAGGAATGAAGCTATCACATGACTGTAAAATATTATTTATCAAATTGTTATCGGATTCTGGAATTTCAATAGAAACAGGCACAACGGTAGGGTCAATTAACGGACTTGGTAAGTTATCTGATAAATCATATGTAATTTCATCCTGTATGATTTGTGGTTCTATTGATATATCAGATAAATCTAATTTAAAAAAACTCATGCCTAATTCCTGCTCTACAACATTTAATCCTACCGAATCGATATCATTAATAAATTCAATTTGCATCATGTTACTTAGAGAGTCAGAAAGGCCATAATTATCCCAGATACCATTTCCATTCTCATCTGTAAATAGTTCACCTAAATCATAAGATCCGTTACTTTGAGAGCCATCTGGGTCTACAAAAGAGCAATCAGCATCAGAACCACAATCCTCAAAATCCTCAGCAGTTGTATTAATTACACCATCTTGTAGGATTCCTTCAAAGCTATATTCGGTATCTGTAAGAGGAACCGAAATTGGTAGATGCCAAGATGGAGTCTCAGGAGACTCAGGCTTTTGAAATTCACATGAGTAAAAGAATGGAATGAATAAAATAAATATTACATTTTTATTCATTTAATATTTATAGTGATCGGGCTTAAAAGGTCCTTTCTTATTAATTTTTGAGTACTCTTCTTGCTCACTTGTTAACTTAGTAAGCTTTACATTTAAATGGCTAAGATGTAATCGAGCGACCTCTTCATCTATTTGCTTAGGTAATATATGAACACCTATCTCGTATTTCTTAGTCCATAGCTCGATTTGAGCAAGAACCTGGTTTGTGAATGAAGTAGACATAACAAAGGAAGAATGCCCCGTAGCATTTCCTAAGTTCACTAATCTTCCTCTCGATAAAAGAATGATTGAATTGCCACTTAATAGTGTAAACTTGTCTACTTGAGGCTTAATATTTTCTTCTTTAATAGAATCGTTAGATTCTAGATAATGCACATCTATTTCATGGTCAAAATGTCCAATATTGCATAGAATGGCATTATTTTTCATTTTTTCCATATGATTTCTATTAACAACATCTTTATTGCCTGTAGCTGTAACAAATATATCACCGTATTCACAAGCTTCATCCATTGTTACAACATTAAACCCTTCCATTGCAGCTTGTAAGGCACATATTGGATCTATTTCTGTGACATATACTCTAGCTCCATATCCTTGCATAGATTGAGCGCATCCCTTACCAACATCGCCATAGCCACAAACTACAACTTTTTTACCAGCCAACATTATATCTGTACCTCTTTTTATTCCATCAGCTAATGATTCCCTACAACCATATTTGTTATCAAATTTTGACTTTGTAACAGAATCATTTACATTAATGGCAGGAAAAGGCAACTCATTTTTTTCAAATAGAATATTTAAAGCCTTAACTCCAGTAGTTGTTTCTTCTGATACTCCCTTAATATCTTCTAATAGATCTGGATAATCATTAATAACAATGGCAGTTAAGTCACCTCCATCATCCAACAAAATATTAGGTCCTTTTCCATTAAAATTTAAAGTTTGCTCAATACACCAAGTATATTCTTCCTCTGTTTCGCCTTTCCATGCAAAAACTGGAACTCCTGTACTGGCAATAGCAGCTGCAGCGCTGTCTTGAGTTGAATAAATATTGCAAGAAGACCACCTTACTTCTGCGCCTAAGGCAGTTAGAGTTTCTATCAAAACTGCAGTTTGAACAGTCATATGAATACAGCCAGCTATTCTAGCGCCTGATAGAGGTTTTGAGTTTCCATATTTTTCTCTAAGAGACATTAAGCCAGGCATTTCTTTTTCTGCTAGTAAAATTTCTTTTCTTCCTAAATCTGATAGATTTATATCAGCAACTTTATAATCCATTATCTTATTTTCCATTGTATTCCTTTATTATAAATATTAAGACAGCAAGTTTAGTTTATCTGTCTGTTCCCAAGAACAATCTTTTCTCCCAAGATGTCCGTATGCAGCTAATCTTCTATATATTGGTGATTTAAGATTTAGATGCTCAATAATTTTCTCTGGTCTTAAATCAAAATTTCTATTAATAATTTCTATTATTTGACTATTAGTTTTTTCACTAGTACCAAATGTATCAACATTAATAGAGGTTGGGTTAGCAACGCCAATACAGTAAGACAACTGAACTTCACATCTTTGTGCTATTTTTGAAGCAACAATGTTTTTTGCAATATATCTAGCCATATATGCAGCAGACCTATCAACTTTTGAAGGATCTTTGCCTGAAAAAGCGCCTCCTCCATGTTTGGCGTAGCCACCATAAGTATCAACAATTATTTTTCTGCCTGTCAACCCGACATCTGCAACGGGGCCACCTTCGACAAATCTTCCAGTACCATTAACTAAAAAATTATTATTATAATCTAGAGCAAGACTATCTAAAACAGGTCTAATGACATGCTCTACAATATTTTTTTTAATAAAATCACTTTCATCAACTTCATTATTAAATTTATCCAACATATCATCATGTTGAGTGGCTATAACAACTTTATCAACTAAAATAGGCACGTTATTTTCATCATACTGAACACTCACTTGACTTTTCCCATCTGGCTTTAACCATGGAAGTTTACCGGACTTTCTAGCATCAGTAAGACGTTTTGCTAGTTTATGAGATAGCGTAATAGGCAATGGCATTAATTCTTTAGTTTCATTACATGCAAAACCAAACATTAAACCTTGATCTCCAGCACCTTGTTCATGAGCATCATCTGAATCAACTCCTTGAGCTATATGCTTACTCTGGGGCTTTATAAGGGTATCGACATCGCATTCTTCTGTGTAACCAATTTCTAGCAAAGTTTGCTTTGCAATTTTAGAATAATCAACTATTGCATCAGAAGTAATTTCTCCTGATATAAAAACTTTAAGAGACTCTTTGTCTTTTGCCCCTGTAATCATAGTTTCACATGCCACCCTTGAATCAGGGTCTTGGGCTAAAATTGCATCTAAAATTGCATCCGAGATACAATCAGCAACCTTATCTGGATGACCTTCTGTAACTGACTCTGATGTAAATAAATATTTTCCGCTCACATTAATCTCTCTTTATTATATTTTGGGTCCAAACTGTTTTAAATGTTCAACCTTAGGACCATATTCATTAAAATTCTTCTTAAACATATCAGCAAGTTTTTTTGCGGTATTTGCGTACAACTGTTTATCTGACCAGGAATTAACTGGGTTTAAAATTTCTGTTTTTACATTTTTTAGACTAGTAGGGATATCTAAATTAAAATAATCCTCCGTGATATATTCTGATTGCTCAATTGAACCATTTAAAATTGAAGTAATAATGTTTCGTGTATCCTTTATACTAATCCTATTTGCTCCAGATGAAGGAGAACCTCCAACCCATCCAGTATTTACTAAGTAGACTGTTGAACCATGTTTTTCTAATTTTTCTTTTAAAAGCTCTGCATATCTTAGTGGGTGAAGAGTTAAAAAAGGTCCTCCGAAACACGGTGAAAAAGCAGCCTGAGGTTCATCTATTCCCCGTTCAGTACCAGCAACTTTTGCTGTATATCCCGTTATAAAATGATACATTGCTTGCTCGGAACTTAGCTTTGCTACAGGAGGAAGAATACCGTATGCATCACACGTTAAAAAAATAACAGTTTTAGGATGAACAGTTACACTATCAAAACCTTTAGCATAAAGAGAGTTTTCTATATGATCAAGAGGATATGAAACTCTAGTATTCTCAGTTTTTGAACCATCATTAAAATCAATTGAATGATTTTTCTCATCAAACACAACATTCTCTAATAGTGCTCCGTGTCGAATTGCGTTATATATATCAGGCTCATCATTCTTATTTAGTCGAATAACTTTTGCATAACATCCACCCTCAAAATTAAAAACTCCATCATCTGACCACCCATGTTCATCATCTCCAATTAAGGGACGATTTGGATCAGTTGACAATGTAGTTTTTCCAGTACCACTTAAACCAAAAAACAATGCTGAGTTTTGACCGTCAACATCAACATTGCATGAGCAATGCATTGATAAAACATTTTGCATTGGAAGTATATAATGAAGGACTGAAAAAATTCCTTTTTTCATCTCTCCAGCATATTCTGTACCCCCAATAATTGCTATTTTCCTTTCTAAATTTAGCATAATAAATGTAGATGAATTCAAGCCATACTTCTCAAAATCTTCAGCTATAACATCAGAAGCATTGATGATGGTAAATTCAGGCTTAAAATTTTCTAATTCTGATAATTTTGGCCTAATAAACATATTGTTAGCAAAATGTGCTTGCCATGCTCTTCTAGCAACAACTCTAATAGGAAGTCTATATTTTACATCAGCTCCACCAAATCCATCAAACATATATGTTTTTACATTTGCATTAGAGTTATAGTAGTGTAAAACTTTATTGAGCAGTGTATTGAAAATATCTTCATTAATGGGCCTGTTAACTGGGCCCCACCATAAATCATCTTTAGATAAAGATTCTTCTACAAAATATTTATCGTTAGGAGAACGGCCAGTATAAATACCCGTGTCAACCATAGCAGCGCCCCTCATCCCAATTTTAGTCTCTCCATTTAAAACACCTTCTTCAGTCAATCTTTCAATCGATAGATTTCTGAGGTATTTTAAATCTTGCCTTAATCCTATTTTATCTAAACCTAATATTTTCATTTCATTTTGATAACGGATGAGATTTCTCATAATCTCTCTTCATCTTTTCTAATTGAACATGAGTGTATACCTGAGTTGAGGTTAAACTCTCATGCCCTAAAAAATCTTTCACTGACATAATATCTGCACCTGAATCCAATAAATGAGTTGCAAAACTATGCCTTAATGAATGTGGTGTTAATTTCTCATCATTTGATATTCTTTTCAAATGTTTTTTAGTAATATTATAAATAGCCTTTTCACTCATGTGATGACTTAACTTCCTATTTTTAATTAAAGATCCAAACAAATATATTTGGTTTATATCGCAAAATATAGATAAATATTTCTTAAGAAGCGATAATGAACTAGTACTTAAAAATACATATCTCTCCTTATTTCCTTTACCTAAAACTTTTATTGTACAATCTTCAAAATTAATATTGCAAATTTTAATTTTAGTAAGTTCAGAAATCCTCATTCCAGTTGAATAGAACAATTCTAAAATACATACCTCCATTAAAATCTTATTATCTTTTAAATCAATATCAAAAAGATTATCAATTTCTTTTTTTGTAAGAAGATGGGGTAGTTTTTTGGAAATTTTAGGAATTTTGATATTAGTCATTATATTGTTATCTATTATATTATTCTTAACCATATAAGAAAATAATGATTTTAATGTAGCAACCTTTCTAGCAATCGTTTTATCTGATTTTTTTTTAGCATGCATAGAAAATAGAAACTCTTGAATATTTTGTTTTTCTATATTTAGAATTAGCAAATTTTCATCACATTTGTATAGATATTGAGAGAATTGAATTAAATCTGTACTATAACTTCTAATTGTGTGCTCTGAATATTTTCTTATATTTCTAATATAGTCTAAAAATTCAGTAATTTGATTGTAATTGTCAGGGTTATATTTCATTTTTTAATAATGTTATAACACTTTTCATATCTGAAGGCAGATCTACAGAAAAAAACATTTCTTTCTTAGTGAAAGGATGTGTGAACGAAATAGATTTAGCATGTAACATTGTTCGCCTAGAGATTTTGTAGCATCTTTTCAATATTTGTGTGTATTTTGTATGAAATGCTTTAATCATATTTTCCCCCCTCGAATATTTGCTATCAGCAAGTATGGGGTGACCAATATATTTCATATGAACTCTTAATTGATGAGTTCTTCCAGTTTTTGGGGATAATAAAACATGACTTAGAGGACCTAAATCTTCAATAACCTCAAAAAAACTAATTGCTTCCTTTCCTGATTGAATAGAAACTTTGAATGAAGTTTTATCTTTATTATCCCTTACAAGATAATTTTGAATTGTACCTTTACTTTCATTTAATTTTCCCCAAACTATAGCTTCATAAGTTTTCGAGACCGATCTTTCCTTAAACATATCCGATAAAGATTGAAGAGCTCGATCATTTTTTGCTGTAACAATCACTCCTGATGTATCCTTATCTAATCGGTGAACAATACCTGGGCGGACCGATTTATAATTTGACGATTGATTTAAATAAAATAACAATCCATTAGCTAAAGTATTTTCTTTATTTCCATTTCCAGGATGCACAACCATTCCAGCAGGTTTGTTTATAACAACATACTCATCATCCTCAAATAAAATATCTAATTTTATTTCTTGAGGAGCTAGTGTAATCGACTCTTTAGAATCCTTAAGGTTACAATGAATATGCTCACCTCCAATAAGTAGATACGATGGTTTTTCAATTTTATCGTTTATGAGTATTTGGCCACTGATAATCATATTTTTAATTTTAGTCCTAGAAATAGAATCTAATTTAGAAGATAAAAACACGTCTACTCTTACACCCTTTTGATCTACAATTATTTTATGAATTTGAGAGTTCATTTTTAGATTTTTGGTAACTGAAAAAATCAGAAAATAAGACTAATACCATTCCAATAGTTATAAATGAATCTGCCAAATTAAATGTAAAAGGGAAAAACCCCATTGGATTAAGGTTTATAAAATCAACAACAGCGCCATCTGTAAGTCTATCATACAAATTTCCAAATGCACCACCCAATATCAAAGAGAATGAAAGACATTTAACTATGCCAGCATATTCTATTGTACTTTTGTATAAAAAATATATAATCAAGCATGTTAAAGCGATTGTAAAAATATTAATAAAAATATCAAATTGCTGACCTATATCAATACCAAAAGCAAGATGAGGGTTGTCTGTTCGACTTAACGAAAATAATGGGGTATGAGTATCTAAATTTTGCTCAATTTTATCAGAGCTAAAATTCCAATCAATAATTGAAATTCTTTGCATTCCATCTTTGTTTGAGAATACACTTCCATCAAAACTAATCGGGATAGAAAAAATTTTAGCTATATAACTTTTTGATAACTGATCTAATAAAAAGAGGATTATTGAGCTATAAAAGAAACTGTAAAATCTCAAAAAAGAAGAGCTCACGATGTATATATATTAGCGTTTGTTTCTTTCTTTACAGGCAACACATTTATTACTATGAGGAACTTCCAATAAACGTTCTTTAGGGATTAATTCGTTACAAATAATACACACTCCAAATGTTCCATCTTCAATCATTCCTAAAGCTTTATCTAAATATTTTATAAATGAATCTTCTCTTTGCATCATGTAATAAGCATTTTCCATTTCTTGGTGATCGGATCCAGCATCCGCCATATGAGATGAATAAATAGAATTCGCACTACTTTGATCGATCAGATTATCTGTACGCTCTTTCATATCTCCTAAATCTTCTAGAGCTTTTTGTTTTTTTTCTAAAATAGTTGCTTTAAAAAGTTCAAGATCTTTTGAAGACCATTTGTTACTAGACATAATAATTACCCCTTATAATCTTTAGATAAGCCTAATTTAACTTTTTGATTTGATATTTCAATAGCTTTTTCAAAATCTAGCTTCTTTCCATTAATATCAATCTTAACTCCTAACACTTCATTTAAGAAATACTTCTCATGGCTGTTGATAGCCCTGACTATATCATCATTATGCTCAATAGATATATTAATTCGATCGCTAACATTAAAATCAAGCTCTTTCCTAAAACTCTGGACTGAACGTATCAAATCTCTAACAATACCTTCATTTTTCAATTCTTCAGTAATATCAGTTGTAATACCTACTATAAAATTAGAATTAGATGAAACCTGCAAACCCTTATTTGCAATTTCATCAATAATAAAGTCTTGATATCCAATGGATTCATTTTCACCAATCTCATAATCTGTATTTCTATCATTAATAATTTTTTCTATATCAACTTTATCTAAATTATTTATAGCTTGGAGAACATTTTTCATTTTCTTTCCAAATTTTTCACCCAATTTTTGAAAATCTGGCTTATAATTAATCTGGACTAAATCTTTTTGATTTAAAGCAAAATCAATTTTCTTAATATTTAACTCTTCTAATATATCCTCTTTATTTTCTAATAAATATTTTTGAGCTTTATCATCAGAACAATATATGATTACCGATGAAAGTGGCTGTCTTATTTTTATATTTGCTTTATTCCTAGCAGAGCGACCAAGAGATACGACCTCAATCAATGTATTGATTTCGGCAATCAGTTCTTCATCAACATCACCCTTTTCACTTAAAGGATAATCTGATAAATGAATACTTTTCGATGTATTGGTTAAATTTTGATACATATAATCTGATAGAAATGGAATTACGGGAGATATTATCTTTAAATATTTAATCAAACACGTATGTAAAGTGTAATATGCAGCATTTTTATTTTCATCATTTTCTGATTTCCAAAACCTTCTTCGATTACGCCTTACATACCAATTTGATAGCTCATCTAAAAAAACTGAGGCTTCGTCCATTAATGAATAAACTCTAAAATCTTCATATAAATTATTTGCTGTAATCGAAAAAAGGTCAACCTTAGATAACAACCACCTATCAAGCTTCGTAAGGTTTTTTTCTATATTTTCATTATTTTCTGGGTCATACCCGTCAAGGTTTGCATATGTAATAAAAAATGAATAAGTGTTCCACAATGTTATAATTTTCTTACGCACATCATCTGCAATAGAATAGCCAAAAAATAAATTTCTTTCAGGGTTCTGGGATGCATACAACCAGCGCATCACATCAACACCCATCTTTTCTGCAGCATCATCAAACCAAATTGCATTACCCCATGACTTATGCATATCTCTTCCTGTTTCATCCTTTACTAAAGCATGGCCTAAAAGCGTTTTAAATGGAGCTTTATCTTCCATCATCGTAGACATTGCTAGCAAAGAATAAAACCAATTTCTAAACTGACCTGGGAAACACTCTACAACAAAATCTGCAGGGAACCATTTATCCCAATATTCCTTATCTTCATTGTATTTTAAAGTTGAAAAAGGAACTATTCCTGCATCTAGCCAAGGATTACCAACATCGGGAATACGAGTACCAATAAGACCGGATTCGGGGTGTTTAATTTTAACTTTATCAATCCATGGTCTATGAGGACTATTGCCTTCAAATTCATCCCATCCTTCAACTGCAAGATTTTTCAATTCTTCTTTTGAACCTACCACATAATAACTACCATCCTCGAAAGTCCATATTGGGAGTGCCAAACCCCAAAACCTTTTTTTTGATATCATCCAGTCGCCCATATTATCAAGCCATTCCATTTCTCTATCGTGACCCCATTCAGGAATCCAGTTGATATCAGAAACTACCGACTTAATATCCTCTCTCCAATCCATTTTTATGTACCACTCATCTACCATTTTGTAAACAAGCTCATCTCCAGATCTCCAACAATGTGGGTATATATGGGGGTATTGCTCTTTATATAAAAGAATATGATTTTCTTTCAAATATTCTAAAATTAAATCTTTAGTTTTTTCATCCGTAGCAAGCTTCCCAGTTAAAAAATCAAACCCATCAATATACCTTGCTTCATCATCAAGAGGGGCTATCTCGACAATATTCTCTTTTTTACCAATTTTATTATCTATAGCACCACATCCTGTTGCTATATGAACAATGCCTGTACCTTCTCCTGCAACAACTATATCATTACCTATACCGTCCTTCCCTCCATCGATAACTCTGTGGCAATGAATAGCATTAATACTATCCTTTTTCAATTCTTTATTTATAATAGGATGCCCACCTAAACTTTTTTGAGCAGGAAGATGGTCAAAAGGCCCAGAATACTGCCAGCCCAACATATCTTCCCCTTTGATTGTTTCTAAAATTTCATACCCACCTCGCTCATTAAAAATCTGTTCAATTGTTTTTAATTTAGGCACACCCTCTATCCACATTTTCTTATCTTTAAACTGTTTATCAAGCCTTTTAAACTTCAAATTATCTTTAGCGAAATAGTAAACTGAGCCATCTGAAGCCTTAAGCTTCACATATTCTAAGCCAACATTAACAGCCGCAGCAACGTTTGAGGTTAAAGTCCAAGGTGTAGTTGTCCATACAAGTAAATATTCATTTTTTTTATTTTTTAATGGGAAACGCACAAAGACTGAAGTATGAGCTACCAACTTTCTTCCTTCAATAATTTCCATTTGAGAATATGAAGTACCTGAACGACCTGACCAAGGAACAACATCGTAACCTTTGTAAATTTTTCCTTTTTCAAACAACTTTTTTAGAAACGCCCAGATTGTATAGTTATTTTCATCAGACATTGTGAAATAAGAGTTGTCCCAATCCATCCAATACCCAAGCCTTTTAGACTGTTCCGTCTGAATGTCTGAATACTTTTTAACTCGATCCTTGCACATGTTTACAAATTTTTCTAGGCCATATTTCTCAATGTCTCGCTTTGTATCAAAACCCATTTCTTTTTCAACTTCTACCTCAACCCATAGGCCTTGGCAATCAAAACCGTTCTGATATCTTAAATCATAACCTTTTAGGGCATGAAAACGTTGAAACACATCCTTAAGTGTACGTCCCCATGCATGATGAACACCCATTGGATTATTAGCAGTTATCGGCCCATCTATAAACGACCATTGCTTGTTCCCTTTATTTTTATCAACTAATTTTTCAAAAGTCTTATCTTTAGCCCACCAATCTAGCATTTGATGTTCTAATTCAATAAAATTAATGTTCTTAGGTACCGATTTAAAAGCGGTCTTCTTTTTGGGCCTATCTTTCATAGGGGTTAATTTATTGGATTAAACTATAATTACCGATAATTAAATTACAAATTATCAACTTA
>CEUR01021035.1_pt1 | contig 11466 bp, 10 predicted proteins | sample 356411 | NCBI WGS metagenome assembly CEUR01 (sample SAMEA2622715, study PRJEB7988) | marine metagenome | biome: marine biome (ENVO:00000447); feature: surface water layer (ENVO:00002042); material: "saline water (ENVO:00002010), including plankton (ENVO:xxxxxxxx)" | depth 5 m
CACATTGCGCCTAGCGAAATCCCTAGATTAGCACCTGGAATCAAAGTAAGCGATACTGAAGTTGATTCAATAATAACCGACTTGAAGAGATTGGCTCAGCAATTCAAAGCAAGCGATAAGGAAGAAGATGCTGATGAGGAAATGGAGTTGGCTGAATCTGTAGCAGATGCTGCTCAAAGAGTCACAACCATGCGAGAAAGAATCGATGGAGTCGATGACTTGCTTGCTAGATTGAAGCTTTCTCACGATTAACGAGATGCATAGAAACCTTGGATAACCTTGGTAACAGTATCAATATCACGAATATCTCTATTCAATAAGTCTGCTAGAATTTGCTCTCGCTGCTTGACATGCTGTTCGAACTGAGCAGGAGTGATTCCTGCGGCAGTACAAATGGTCTCTCTCATCTTAGAAGGAATTCCAGTCTCTTCGATTTGATCAGTCGCTGCATTGTATTTCCATATTGCATTTAGACGTGGTTTGTCACCTTCCATTCCTGCAACTTCAGCGACCTCAGTGATTTTTCTAGCGGTTTTTCCATTAACATACAATCTAGCTTGGATGATAATCAAATCAAGTCCTGTAAGCATGATTGGAGGGACATTCATTGGAGGGTTAATCATCCTTGTAATTGTCTCCATAGCAGTATTTGCGTGCAAAGAACCGAAGGAGCCGTCGTGGCCAGTATTCATAGCGGTTAGCAAGGTTGCAGCCTCACTGGAACGGACTTCACCCACAATGATTCTGTCAGGGCGCATTCTCAGGCTTGATTTTAGACAATCGTTCATGTCAACTTCAGGAGTTCCGTCCGGCCTTTCTCGGCGAGTTTCCATTCTCAGCCAGTGGTCGTGGTAGACTTGCAATTCAGCAGTATCTTCTACAGTCAACAAACGCTTGTGCCATGGGATATACATTCCTAAGCAATTCAATGTCGTAGTTTTACCAGAACCTGTTCCTCCTGCAATAACGAAGTTTGCAGGCCTGCTATCTAATCCTTCAATCCAAACCCACATCATTGCCGCTAAGCGCACATTTACTGTTCCGAATTTGATCAAATCAATCATTGTCAGAGGGTCTTCACGGAATTTACGAATCGTTAGAGTTGGTCCGTCTGGTGAAACAGGTGGTATTGTTCCGTTTACACGGCTACCATCTGGCAATCTACCATCGAAAATCGGAACCATTCCTGGGCCATCTCCGAGTGGAACTGAAGTAAATGCTGCAATATTCTTGGCGATTTCAATTCCTTGTTGGTCATCTACCCAAACATTTGTTCTACACATTCCATGGTCCCTGTGGGCAACTTTTACGCATTGTGCACCTCCGTTATACATCACTTCTTCCAGATTATCATCTTCTAGAAGTACAGCTAGATTGCCGTAAGGGTTGGGTTCTACTCCACCGTCTACGTGATACATTGGAGAAGGGTGGTTTGACTCCATGTAAACTGTTACTCTTCCATATTGCTCGAGAATTTTTTCCATATTCTAACCTCCAATTACTAAGACTCCTACGTGATAAATCGACATCGAAACAGCCATCCAGAGTGGAGCCCACCACAATGCTGAACGCATCCTGCCAAGCATTCTACCGCTAACTGCAATGGCTACAAGCGAGGCTGCTCCAAAGAATAGTGTGAATGAAGAGTTGAAAGAATCAAGTTGAAACCCTTGGGTTCTAGGTGCGAATAGACCGACAATAAATGCAATCAGGAATGGCAAACCAACTGATACGAACATGATAATCAGAATCGACCTACCCATCAAATCAGACTCTCTGCGATTCATCAAATCATTCAATCTCTCATAGTCTCTAGACATATCAGCAAGGATATTTTGTAAAGGAGCGTCTTGTTCTATAGCGGTAGACATCAAGTGCATAACTCTCTGAACCTGTGAGGAGCGAGATTTAGTTGCAAAGTTCGCAAGAGCTGAATCAAATGAAGATGCATGGCTTTCAGATAGTGTTTCTTTCAGTAACTTACCTAGAGTTCCTGTGTTTCTATCAGCCTCAGCCATCATAGCTTGTTGGAGACCAAGTCCAGCGCCAAGAGAATCGGATAGTGCTTCAAGCATCGCAGGTAAATCGTTCTCGATACTTCTTCTTCTGACTCTTTCTAGGATTGGAGGAATCCCTCCTATCGCGCATGCTACACCTAATGTGATGATGAAAAGTAACAACGGGTCATTTCTAAACATCTCCAGGATTCCGAATAACATAGATCACAACCCCGGGTCTTTAGTGTGGGCTTTTAGCCCAATCATTGCCATACCTAGCAAAGTCAAGAATAGTCCTACATTTACAATGCTCATAATCATCCCTTGGTCCATAGGACCGAACAATTCCTCCGCATCTTCCATCAATTGAGGTGCGATTCCGAGTATTGAAAGAATGATTGGCCCAATCATTCCAATAGACAGTAGTGTTTCTGGAACACCGCCTAATTCTTCGATGTATTCTTTTACATTCTCTGTTCGACTTTCTTCCATCCTTTCTCCTTGTTTCCTTAGAGTCTCAATGATGTCGGTGTTTTGAGTCACGTTGTTGAGCATGGTATTGATGACCCTTTTGTAGCCATCAGTCTCTGCTTTTTTGAGCAATGCACGAAGTTCTTTTTCTAATGGACGGCCTTTGTTGATGTTATCCATCAAATCGGCAAAGTCCTTGGAAATAATACCATATCCGCCTTGGGAAATAGAATGGATTGCTGCTTCTAATCCTACTCCTGAGCCCATTAGAACATCCAAAGTTCTGATTACATACAGAACTTCTCTGGACTCATCTAATGAACGCATTCAATCACCTCAGCGTATATCTTCAATCAACTCGAAACGGTAAATTTTCTCTGAACCGTCGTATTCGATTTTACCAAATACACATTTTACATCTCTTTCTTCGAACGGGTCGTGAATATATGGTTGGCCAGAGCGGAACATTTTCAGGATTTTTTTGTATTCTTCAAAATCCATTTCGCCACGTACCGTGTAGATAGCTGATTCGGCTCCTTCATCAACTAAGTCATCGCCCTCGCCACCATGCAGTACTGTTCGAGTAATTCTACGAGTTATTGCTACGCTAATATCTGCGTTAGGTAATCTCAACCAGTCTGAACTTGATGTACCGCTTGCGGGGCGAATAAAGAAATCTGTTCCTGCCATAGGCTCACCTGTGAACCAATGAGAACGCGAATGGGACTTGAACCTGTTGGAGTATTCAACTCAATTCGTAATCTTAAACCATCCAAAGCGCGGCTCATGAACAGAGCCTTCCTCAGTTAATTCATCCAAAGATGATTCAGAAGCATCCCTATCATGGCCTCGAGCGGCAGCATTAGAGAGTAGTGTATCGAAATCAACGCCTTCTCCTTGATCTAATCTGGAGATTAAATCAAGTAATACTTTCTTCAAATCAACCTCTCCTTCAGCGCTGCTTTCCTCTTCTGTAGAGGACTCAGTCTCTTCGACATCTAGACTCTTCTGAGATTGAGGGACCGCTGGTTTCGACATTGAAGGAACCTTATCTTCAGCGATATCCAGTGAATTCATGATATTGAGTCGATATGTCTCCAAATCGATTTCTCCATAATGCTCGTTAGCAAGAAGGATGCCTTCACGCATCTCTTCTGGGATTCCTCCGGCTGCTAATGCTTCCGAGTTTTTCTCTAGCGATGAGGATTTTTCGTGCATGTCAATTCTCTCAAGCATACCTTCAGATGCTTCAACAAGCCAGTTTCGATAGCTTTCTCGAGTAATTACAGCTGCTTCTTCTGGCCTCAAACTTGTATAGACTGCGCCTTCATCATTTTGGAAATAACGTGCTTTTGCTGTCATCAAAATCATGATTGTTTCACCACCTTCAATTCTCGAAGATAATTGAATGGTTAATTCTCTCATAGACTCAGGTGCATAATCTCCTACTGAAAAGAAATGCAAACCAGATGGGTCCCTCAATTGACCCTGCCATAGAGTAGAGCCATTGGAGGTTTCTCGTGGGTCTAACCTCTCGAGCATACCAGCAACTACCACGCGGTTCACTTTCGCTCCAAGTTTAGTTATCACAAATAGTGGATCAAATTCGCCAGAACCTTGTTGACTCAATGTGGAATCGCTAAACTCTGAGGCTAGCATATGCCAGGCAGGCTGTCTTCTTGCTCTTCTTGCTGGCTGCATCAAATCACCCCCCACTTTGCTCTTAATTCGGTTGCAGCAAGAACCGAATCTACCTCGACCAATTCCACTTCATCAGATAGTAACATCGCTCCTTGCTCATCGACAATAGTCCTACCATTCGCCTTCAACTTCTTTCCAAGTAATAATTCTCTAAGTTCTTGGACAAAGGCCATTGTTCCATTTTCAACAATGTGCGACGATATTTTGTCTTGCTTCATTCCGATCAATGATTCAGATGCTGATTTATTGACAATTAACGAAATTGTAGATTTGCCGTCATCCAGAACCATTCGTAGTCTTACGTCATCAACTCCCTCATAAGATGAGCATGAAGCAAGTGAACATTGCCCATCCCTTAGAACTCTACGACATTCGCTACATCTACTGATTATCCCGGAATCTTCTCTAATTGAAATCACAGTGCCAGTGGTAGAAATCCCAACTCTGCTAGCACCAGATGACAAGTCCTTGAGCTCCACATCAACGACATTGTTTGCTAGGTCGATATCGTCACCCCAAGGCGCTGCTGCTAAGACTTCTATCTGTGATTCATTGTCGACTGTAATGTCAGGGATTCCTTGCCAAGCCCTTACTCTGACTCCTTTGAGTCTTACAACCACAGGTGTTGATTCGAAATCAAACGGAGGCTCGGACCAGATTGAACAACGGCATTTACCCGTTGGGTCGGCAACATCACCAGACCAAACGCTCTTTGCTTCACCATCTCTACCTTGGAAATCACGCTTAATCATCTTCTGGATTTCCAAGACGATTTCCACATCTCTTGACCCGTCTCTTAGGTCTTCGATTCGACTTACTGAGCGAGCAACTAAATCTTCGGCAGACGCGAAATTTGAATCATGGAATATCTCAATTTTGGAAGAACTTCCAATATTGATTTCAGGAGTATCTCTGAATACCCTAATTTGGGCATTTTCTATTTTCAATAATGACCCAATCTCATGTTCGAATGGTTCCCAAGATAAGAACCCAATAGCACCGCTATCATCCGCAACTCTACCTCTAACTACGTCTATAGAACCAGAGCCATCTTTGCGATGGATAACATCTTTACGAGATGCAAGCAATCTACCAACTACCGTTACAGAACCCTCAGATTTTATTGAGTTAATATCAACAGGTTCTCCTGGTGTTGTTATTGTACGCACACCCTCTCTCAGGACCACTACCCTACTAGCTTGGTTCACATTGATACTCATTCTTCCTTGGTATTCGTTAACTGAAACTCCTTCAAGGCGTACGACTGCACCTGGTGCAATGTTTGGATTGTTTCCCCAATCCTTGTATTCCCATCTAGTGCGATTTCCACCTTCCGACCAAGGTTGGTCTTCAATCAAACCATATGGTACTATTTTTTCTTCACCGCGAACCATCGTAGTTCTGGGATTGTGAGTAACTATTTCCACTTCAATTTCGACATTACGATCATCTGCAGATAAGTCAGATAGTCTCTCTACCTTCTTTATTGGCAATGATTGTCTTTGAGAGGCAGATGATTGTTGATTGGATTGCACTGGTGCGCCAGTATCTGATTGGAAACGACGTAGAACAGAGCGCATAGCATCTTCAGGAGGAATTAGGAAATCCTTCTCATATCTTGCAAAGGCTTCTGCGACCTTTTCAGGGTCCGCTTCTGGAACTTGCTTGATGACTTCCGAAACATGTGCTTCATAGTCAGACATTAGAAACACCTCGACGGTCCAATTCAATTTCTGGCCCGTCATAGGACGGGTGTTCGGGCTTTCGTGCTGGTTGGTTGAGTTTTGTTGACACTCCCTTTCACCTCCGTGGAGTTGAATGTTCAATGGAGACGGTTCTTGAAGATGTCTGCCAGATTCGCAAACTAATGAATGTGAATCTATCAAGCAGGATTAATCCTCAAACCGTCCAACATCAGAACATCTGGGACATGCATTGAGCCGGTGCTGTATGAACCCTTGCGTTTTGAGGTATCTCCAAGAATTACTCTTCCAGAAAGTGCTTTGGCCATATTTCCAGAGAATCCTGCCTGTGAAAGTGCGCCGATTATCTCTCCACCTTCAACTCGCAAGATTGTTGAAGTAGTTACCGAAAAATCACCGCTGGTTGGATTAGCTGTATGTGCACCCATAACGCTGTGCACAATGTAACCTTCTTCCATTTCCTCAACTAGTCTATCTCTGGAATGAGTCTTGGAATTGGAGGACAGAATCAGATCGCTACAACCACATATCGGTGGGGATGTATGCCCGCCTCTGGATGCGGAACCCGTTGTCTGGGCCTCGGAAACCTTACCTTCTGACACCAATTTAGCTGCATCTCTAGTCGACCACAACTCTCCAGTCAATCTACCAGCATCCACAACTGTTTGAGTCTGGCTTGGAACACCCTCATCATCACGAGAGCCAGAAGACATTCCGCCTTCCATCAACCCATCATCGACCAAAGAGAGGTGGTCTGCCATGACAATTTCATTCATCTTTCCAGACCAGAAAGATTCACCTCGTGCCAATCTTTCTCCTTTGATTGCAGAAGGAACTACGACTGAGAATAAAGGCGAAAAACCGTCAGAAGTCATCAGAACAGGGCAATCTTCAGTGTCTCCACCATCTATCTTTTGTCTTGTAATTTGAGACCAGTGGACGGCTTTGTCCACACAGGCTGTCAAATCTTTGAGTAAGCCTCGAGAAGATTCCCCCTCGTATGAAGAAGTTAAATGGTCGTCCTCATCAATCGAGACATGGATTCCAACTCCGTGCGAAGTGTACAATCCACCACTTTCAATTCCTGAGCTCGTTACAATCGCACCTGCTCCAGCACCAACACCAATTCCGCCGCCGACTGCAACTGCTCTTGAATCCAATTCTGTAACTCTAGTAAGTACTTGGTCACCTTGTTCTAGTAAATCCTCTGGACCCATATCTAAGATTGCCTTATCTTTCATCCCAGATACAGTGGATGCGGATTGATTTCCAGGTAATTCAAAACCTTCGATAGAAGGTGATTTTCTTGCAATGGAAAGTGCTTGCTGAATTGCTCTTTCTGCTGACGAGGGGTCTACAAGATGTGCGAATCCATATCTGCCGTCTTCTACTATCCTGATTCCGAATCCGCCTTCACCGCCGCCCGACGCCATTGATATCTTTCCAGCTTCAATGTCTAGAGAATTTCCATATCCTTGGGACGCGAAAATTTCCCATTCTGCAATGCCAGCACTTTCACAAGCAACCCCTATCTTTTGCGCTGAATCCATCAAACGCTCAACTGCATCATCAGGAATCATATCATCCCACCAGTGCTTCCTTAATTCGCATCAATGGTCCACCGTCTCCAACAGGTACAGTCTGACCTTTGCCACAGAATCCCGGTGCTCCAAGATATGCGTCACGGGTCAATCCGTCAACGTTCTTCAAAATCTCAAGTGTCATTCCGGAAACACTGACGTCTCGAACTGGACGGGATAGTGAACCATTCTCAATAATCCAAGCTTCCTGTGCTGCAAATTGGAACGAGCCTCTACCGGTGTCTACTTGGCCGCCTCTGCTTCCACAAGCATATACTCCGAATTCAATATCTTCAATCAATTCATCTAGGTCTTGATGAGTTCCTCCTTGAATGACAGTATTCGACATTCTCACAAGTGGGTGGTGCAATCCATCTTGAGCCCGGGCGCCACCATTCGGATCTAGGTCATATCTGTGTGCAGTCTCACGGTGGTTAAGGTATTCAGTGAGTACACCATTTACAATCAGATTCTTTGGACGAGTATCCACTCCCTCATCATCTATTGGATAACAGCCGTATCCACCACGCATTGTTGGGTCATCGACCACAGTGCATATTTCTGATCCGATTGTTTCTCCCAAGCGTCCTTCTAAGCAAGAATCTCCTGCTGCTACCAAATCGGCTTCGCAGGGGTGACCCAGCGCTTCGTGAATGTATACTCCAGTCAAATCTCTATCTGCTACCAGCGGCATTTTACCAGACGGTGCTCTTTCAGCACCTAACAACCTGAGCGCGGAGATTCTAGCGTTTCGGCCCATCTCTCCTAGGTCACATGATTCTATCACTTCTAGGCCACCTTCGCCTCCATGCCTCATTCTATAGGAGACTACGTCGCTTCCGTCTCTAGCAGTAACCATGCCGTTGATTAGGCTCCTTTGGAATGACCAAACTCGGTTCATTCCCTCACTGGTCATCAACTCGGTGTGGATGTGCTCATCAGACCAACCTGTGCTTGTTGAAACAATCTTTTCGTGATCTTTTGCTTCATTGTCTATTGCCAACATCATTTCGATTCTGGTATCTAGATCGGTATCTCTAACATCCTTGGAACTCTTCCAATGAATTTCATCCTCTATGATTGGGACTTCAGCTAATCCAACTGCTACTTGAGAAGGAGAACGGCGTGCTGCGACCGCTTTTGCTAATCTTAAGGTTGGTGCAACTTGGTCTACAATCGATGCAATATCGCTAGTTGAATGTACTCCCCATGCGCCATCGGCGAGAATTCGCATTGTCACTCCAACTTCCTGACCCGGAATTGCTCTCTCCAACTTACCGTCTTTGAGCGAAGCGGTATTCGTAGTCTCGCTTACTAGCCTTATTTCGGCATACTCTGCGCCCAGGTCTGTTGCATGATCTAGCGCCTTTGTGATTTTGTCTTCATCTAGCATTCTGCCTCTGGAAAACAACGAGTCTGCTTGTCGAGTAGTAACCACCATGGTCAACCGGTGTAATAGGTGCTCTTTCACATTTACGAACTCTAGCGTAAATCTGCAAGATGAATATGACCTATTGCGCCATTCTCTGATTTTTCCCCTTCAATGCCCAATCTTTCTGAGTCAAAAACATCCAAGCCTGGTCTGTCATCTAGGACTTCAAAGCCCATTCGCTCAGCATGTTCGATGTACGATTCATCACTAGCTTGCCCGGATAGGTCTATGATCCAAGCCTCTTTGTCCCCTTGTAGTAGACCTGCTCGTTTGAAACTCGTTGAGATGTGATGAGTACCCGAAAGCAATCGCATGAATTCACCATCTAATGAGTTTGATTTCATTGAATCCCTTGCACGATTTCGCATCAATACGTCATGTGCAACCCATCCATGAATGTCGCTTGCAAGACTGTAGCCACTAATCAAAGCCCAATTTTCAGAATCTCTATTCTCGATCCATGACATGACAAGAGACCTAGGGTCATCACAGGGAGAGCCCAAGGAAACTCTGCGGCATGGGAAAATAGGTGCGGTCACAATTGCCGCAAAGCGTCCATGATTTCAATCCTGACGCTCGCCAGGAAGCGGTTCATCATCGCTTCTAGGAGGTTTTTTTGCCTCTTTGGTGGATATCACTCTCACGGATTCTAATATTCTATCAACTAAAATTGGTCCCCATCCGCGTTTTGATTTTAGCTTATCAAGTTCAGAATTACTCATCGCCAGCAAATCAGCAGGCGTTCTAACTCCCATTTCTGATAGCGTTCTTGCTCTATTTCTTCCGATATTCCTGACTTGGACTAACTGCAACAAGTCTTCCTTACAACCCGCTCTAACTCTTGCTCTAGTAAGTTCTAGCATTCCGGCTAATTCTGCAACATACCCTAGATGCTCTTCGGCAAACACATCATCTCGAAGTAAAACCTCTCTAGCCGCTAACAATAACCAAGCCATCAAATCGGTTCGCGTGTAGACGTCTCCTGGAGTAACGCCCAACTCTTTTTCTATATCTCTGAGGTCTCTCTCTTCATACCAAAATTCGGTACACCAAGCGCTTTTCACCAAACCCATTGCCCTCTCATCAATAGGGCTTTCAATCAACAATTGATCTTCAACTAGTGCAGATTTTTGCCTTAACTTGCTTCCAAAATCTAATTCACTAGATTTTGGCCATAAAGATATGAAATCAGGTGTTGCCGCTACTAAATGACACAGGCTAAAACTTGTCACAGGCAGACTGTTTCTGACAATGCGCCTCACCGCTCTCCTCAAACCATCTAACAAAATATCTGCTGAAAGTGGGTCGATGTACAACTGTGCGACCCTTTCACCCATTGGGGTAGCCTCGTACTCATTGTCCAACGCCTCTGTGTCGAAAGATTGAGAATTACCAATGCTGATACTTGAAGCTCTTTGGAACCCAAATGTTGCTTCAGTTGGTTCTCTTGAGTTAGATTTGGAGAAACTTACACCCGATGCGGACTGAGCCGCATCGACCCAAGAAGGCGTTTCATCATCCCAATTCTCTTCGATGCTGCCCACATTTGTTCTACGCACAAATCGCTTATCTACAAGCCATTTGAGCATGGAGTCTATGTTTTCTTGAAGATAAGAATTGGTTTGTGAGTGGCCAAGATAAGTTCTAGAAAAGAAATCTCCAATCTTCTTTCTCGTGTTGAGGCCTCCTGTAGCGATTGATGAAAGTAAATGGAACCTCATCGCCGGTTCTGCTGCCAATTTCGACGAAATATCCTCAACAGGGCCGTGAATATATCTGTCTGCGATATCATCTGCAACTTGCCTAGGGTCACCTCCTTTGCAAGCAAGCCATGCTTCGCCAACAGGGTCGTACCTTGGCCGTCCTGCTCTTCCAAGCATCTGTCTGACTTCCATAACTGGAAGAAGCCTGCTCATGCCATCTTCAAAGCGCTTCAAGTCACGAATTAGTACTCTTCTTGCAGGCAAATTAACCCCTGCTGCTAGAGTAGGAGTTGCACACAAGCAGTACAGAATACGATTTTTGAACGCGTTCTCAATTTCATTTCTTTGAGTATGTCTTAATCCTGCATGGTGAAATGCTACTCCGCCCTTGACGCATTCCGCAAGAGTATCACCCATGGCAGAATTTGAACTTCTGGAAAGTCTCTCAGACAATTCATTGAGTGCCGGTAACACCTCTGGATTATTTTTAGACAGATACTTGCGCATCCTTTGGCCTAATTTTTTGGCTTCTGATTGTGCAGAACGACGTGCTGCTACAAAAACAAGTAATTGGCCCTCTTGCTCGTAAACGTCGTGTAGGGCGGCCCAAGCAACATGACTTTTCGGGCCTTCTAATGTCCGAGGGGGACCGAGGTCGCTTGCCGTGCTCAATTCGCTTTTTTGTATGGCTCTCGGTTCTAGGTCGAGTTCCGCAAGAGTCGCATACTCCAAACTAACTGGCCTCCATTGCGATACAATTAGATCGCTTTCTAGCCAATCAGCCAAGTCTTGTGAATTGCCAACTGTGGCAGATAAAGTAATGATTTGCGCTTCTGGAAGCAAGTGCCTGATTCTTGCCAAATTTATTTCCATTGTAGG
>CEUR01081639.1_pt1 | contig 11436 bp, 10 predicted proteins | sample 356411 | NCBI WGS metagenome assembly CEUR01 (sample SAMEA2622715, study PRJEB7988) | marine metagenome | biome: marine biome (ENVO:00000447); feature: surface water layer (ENVO:00002042); material: "saline water (ENVO:00002010), including plankton (ENVO:xxxxxxxx)" | depth 5 m
ATCTCTATTATGTTATTGATGAGAAAAATAATCAAATTGAATTGACAGATAAAGGAATCGAGTTTCTCTCAGGAAAAGATGATCCTGATTTTTTTATAATGCCAGAAATTGGTATTGAAATTTCAAAAATCGAAAAAAAAGGTTTGTCAAAAGAAGATGAAGCTAAAGAAAAAGACGAATTATATAGAGACTTTAGCATAAAATCTGAGAGGATTCATACAATAAACCAATTACTTAAAGCATATGCCTTATTTGAAAAAGATATTCAGTATGTAGTTATGGATAATAAAGTAATGATTGTTGATGAGCAGACTGGTAGAATTATGGATGGCAGAAGATACAGTGATGGCCTTCATCAAGCAATTGAGGCTAAGGAAAATGTTAAAATTGAGGCTGCTACACAAACCTTTGCAACTATAACACTACAGAATTACTTTAGGATGTATAACAAGCTTTCGGGAATGACTGGAACAGCAATAACAGAAGCTGGTGAATTTTGGGAAATTTATAAGTTGGATGTAATGGAAATTCCAACAAATCGACCAATTCAGAGAAGTGATAAAGAGGATTTAGTATATAAAACCAAGAGAGAAAAATACAATGCTGTCATAGATGAGGTTACAGAGTTGTCCAGGTCTGGAAGACCAGTACTTATCGGAACTACATCTGTTGAAATTAGTGAACTTCTTGGAAGAATGCTAAAGATTAGAAAAATTCCTCATAATATATTAAATGCCAAACTACACAAAAAAGAATCAGATATAGTTGCTGAAGCAGGGAAACCTGGTCAAGTTACCATAGCTACTAACATGGCTGGTCGTGGTACTGATATTAAACTTTCTGATCTCGTAAAAGATAGCGGTGGATTAGCAATAATTGGAACCGAAAGACATGACTCAAGAAGAGTTGATAGACAACTTAGAGGTAGATCTGGAAGACAAGGTGATCCTGGTAGCTCCCAATTTTATGTCTCCTTGGAAGACAACTTAATGAGGCTATTTGGAACAGAAAGAATTGCAAAAATGATGGATAGAATGGGGTTAGAAGAAGGTGAGGTTATACAACATTCAATGATAACTAACTCTATCGAAAGAGCCCAAAAGAAAGTTGAAGAAAATAACTTTGGAATCAGAAAAAGATTATTAGAGTACGATGATGTAATGAATGCTCAAAGGGAAGTAATTTACAGAAGAAGAAATAACTCTTTATTTGGTGAAAGACTTAGAATTGATATTTCAAATATGATATATGATACTTGTGAAAATATTGTGCTTGATAATAAGGCTGCGAATGATTTTAAAAACTTTGAATTTGAACTTATCAAATACTTTTCTGTTACTACCAAAATAGATGCTAACTCTTTTGAATCGATGCCAGATAAAGAAATCATAGACAAGATTTATAAGGTTGTGCTGAGTCATTATTTAAATAAAATTGAAAATAACGCCAAACTAGCCTACCCTGTTATCAAACATGTTTATGAAAAACAAAGAGAAAAATTTAAGCGGATTGTTGTTCCATTTACGGATGGAATAAAAAACCTCCAGGTAATAACTGATTTGGAAAAAGCATACAATTCTAACGGAGATCAACTCGTAACTGATTTTGAAAAAAATATATCCTTAGCAATTCTTGATAATTCATGGAAAACTCATTTAAGAAAGATGGACGAATTAAAGCAGTCAGTACAACTTGCAGTCCATGAACAAAAAGACCCACTTCTAATATATAAATTTGAAGCCTTTGAATTATTTAAATCACTTATCGACTCTGTTAATAAGGAAATATTATCTTTTTTATTTAAAGCCGAAATCGCAACTGATAGTAATAAAAATGTTCAAGAGGCAGGCTCAAGGAAACCTTTAAAAGTAAATACCTCAAAAGACGAAATCCCAAATACAGAAGAATTAAGGCAAAGAAATAGAGCAATTACAAACAGACAACAAAACAGCCCTGTTGAAACTATAGTAAGAACTAAACCTAAAGTTGGTAGAAACGACAAGGTTACAATTAAAAATATCAAAAACGGAGAGAGCAAAACATTAAAGTATAAACACGCTGAAAAATTAATTGAAAGTGGTGATTGGCTAATTACAGAAAATATTTAATCCGATCTTGGAAGTAAAAAGAAATATTAATCCACAAGAAATTTGTAATAAAATTAGAGAAGGAAACATTAGCGCCTTATCTAAGGCTATAACCCTTTGTGAAAGCAATAATGATTCTGACAGAGAAATATCAAGCCAAATTCTAGCCAATCTCAAACCTAAAAATAAAAATACAATCAGGATAGGTATAACAGGAGTTCCTGGAGCAGGAAAAAGTACATTTATAGAGGCATTCGGGAACTTTTTAAGTAATCAAGGGATTAAAATAGCGGTTCTTACAATTGACCCATCAAGTAGAGCTACCAAGGGAAGCATTTTAGGGGACAAAACTCGAATGGAAACACTTTCTACAAAGAATAATGTATTTATAAGACCTAGTCCAGCTTCAAACTTTAAGGGTGGGGTTGGAAAAAATACGCCTGAGTCAATTTTTTTATGTGAGTCTGCCGGGTACGAGATAATATTGGTTGAAACGGTTGGTGTTGGTCAAAATGAAATTAGTGTTTCTGATATGGTAGATTTTTTTCTTTTACTAAAAATAACCGGGTCAGGAGATGAACTGCAAGGAATAAAAAGAGGAATTATTGAAATGTCTGACCTAATAGTCATTAACAAATGTGATGGAAATAATATTGAAGAGTCGATAAAAGCAAAAAATGAATTCAAACTTGCATTGCAGCTGTTTCCAATTAAAAGTTCTAATTGGAAACCAGAGGTTCTAACATGTAGTAGTATAAAAAAAGAAGGATTAGAAAATATTTGGGATTGTATTAATGAATACGTGTTACTAACAAAAAAGAATAATTATTTTTTTGAAAATAGAATTAATCAGAATAAAACTAACTTACTCAATATTATTAATGAATCTTTAAGAATATCATTTTTTAATAAGAAATCTGTTGATATTAATTTAGATAAATTATTCAAGGAAATAGAACAACAAAAAATCACAGTATTTGAAGCTAGTCAGAAAATACTTTCACGGATATAAAATAATTATATATGTACTTGAATAAAAATCCAGAAAATATCCCAAATGAGAGACCGAATATAGTATCAAGAGGATAGTGTACTCCTAAATAAATTCTTGAGTAAGAAAAAATCATTACCCATAAAATAAGTACTGGTTTCAAAAATTTTTTTACTGATTCATCAACACAATTAATTATAAATATGGTCACTGAAATGGAATTTGCAGCATGCGCCGAGAAAAAACCATACTTTCCACATCTTATATCAATATCTCTTAATAAACCTTGTAATTCATCTAATCTACAGGGTCTTAGCCTTTGTGTAAAGTCTTTAACTACATTAGTAAATTGATCTGTAAATAATATTAAAACAGAAATAAATAATAAAATTACTAACAGTCCTTTTGTTCCGTTTTTCTTAAAAAGAAAAAATATAATTAAAATAAATAAAGGAAGAAAAGTAAACTTATCTGTGATTGAAACCCATAAGGGATCCCAAGATTTATTTCCAAGGTTATTGAGGAAAATAAGCAGTTCAGTATCTATTTGTTTTATTCTATCAAGCATTATGGATCTTGCTATTAGCTAAATAATTAAATCTTAAATATAGAAAAACAGCAGAAAATAAAAGACCACACAGCAACCCAATCCAAATCCCAATCTCTTGTAGCATATTAATATCACCAAAATAAAAACTAATAGGGAAGCCTATTACCCAGTAAGCTATAAACACAATAACTGTAGGTATTTTTACATCTTGCATACCTCTTAATGCTCCTAAAATGATTACCTGAGCACTATCAAACAACTGGAATAAGGCAACAATAATAAATAGTTTTGCAGATTTTTGAACTATTATAATATTTTTTTCATAGTTATAAACATCCGAAATATCGATATATATATAAGGTAGATATTCTCTAAAAATAATTATTAATAATGTAAAAATTAGTGCAAAAAAGATTCCAAGTAACAAAATAGATAATGATATCCTTTTGAGTTCTTTGTAGTTTTCTAAACCTTTCTGATTTCCTGATCTTATTGCAGCACTAACACCTAATCCGCTTGCAATCATAAAAGTCATAGAAGATATGTTTAATACAATTTGATTTGCAGACTGAGTTATCTCACCAAGTAATCCGCTTAACCAAATAGCAGTAGTAAAGATTCCAACCTCGAATAGCATTTGTAATGATGTTGGAAAACCTAGTGATAGAATTTTCTCTATCATTGATTTATCAATGATAAATCTAAAAATATCTTTAATATAATTCTTAATTATGTCCTTCTTATACAGTAAAAAGAATAAAAAAGAAAACATAATGATTCTAGATACTAATGTGCCAATGGCCGCACCAATTATCCCCATTGCTGGAAAACCAAACTTACCAAAAATTAATATGTAGTTGACCACAACATTAATAATATTTGCTAAGACAGTTGCGTACATAGGATTTGAAGTTAAAGACAATCCATCACTATACTGTTTTAAAGCCTGAAACATTAGTAGTGGAATCAATGAAGCAGCAACTATTTCTAAGTATGGAATAGCAAGATTTACAACATTTTTTGGCTGATCAAGCATAAAAAGTAAAGGTTTACATAATATAATTGCTAGAAATAAAAAAACTCCAAGAATTAAGCACATTAAAAACCCATTTACAAATGACTTTTTTAAATCAATGGTATGATTTTTACTATGAGCTTCAGCTACAACTGGAGTTATCGCTGCTGAAAAACCAATTCCAATTGACATTGCAATAAAAATAAAACTATTTCCCAATGAAACTGCGGCAAGATTTGTTGGATCTAATTTTCCAACCATTATATTATCAATCATTCCAACTAGAGTGTGTCCTAATAAACCCAAAATAATTGGGTATGAAAGTTTTAAATTGTAAGAAATTTCCTTGGTATAATTATTTAAAATCAAGACTACTTTTTGTAAAAATTCATAGAATAATCAACAGATACTTTTCCAGTCAGTATGTTGTTTAGCTTACCTTTAAGTAATTTCTTTTTAAGTGGGGAAACTTTATCAGTAAATAAAACACCTTCAATGTGATCATATTCGTGTTGTATTACTCTTGCAATGATACCACTAAAACTATTTTGATGACGAACGAAGTTCTCATCAAAATAACTTAACGTAATTTCAGATTTTCTGTTAATGATTTCCCTTACATTGGGTATACTTAAACAACCCTCTTCAAATGGTTTGGTGTCACCGGATTCATCAATAATTTCGGGATTTATAAATATTTTTTTTAGGGTGGCAGTCTTAAACCCTGAAGTTTTCTCAAAATCCTCGCTGTCAAATACAGAGGTGTCAATGATAAACAGTCGAATACTTTTTCCAATTTGTGGAGCGGCTAAACCTACCCCACTGGCATGATACATTGTTTCAAACATATCACTAATTAACGTTTTTAAGTCAGGATAGTTTTTTTCTATTTTCTGGGCTCTTTTCTTTAAAATAGGGCTACCATAGCCAACAATGGGTAGTATCATGAAAAATATTTTTTCAAAATTACAACATTAAAACTTATGAATTAGAATTATAAGCTTGCAAATAATCTTGCAGAACAATAGTAGCACTAATTTTGTCCACAAGTGATTTATCAGATCTTGCCTTCTTTTTAATTCCGGATGAAATAATTGCCTTTTTAGCTATTTTAGAAGTAAATCTTTCATCATATCGAAAGATTTGTTTTTTATCAAAAATATTTGAAATTGAATCTATAAATTTTAATATGGAAGATTCTATTTCTGAATTCTGTCCGGAAAATCTTTTAGGTTGACCTATTATGATTCTAGAAATATTCTCATTTTCTATTAAGGTACTTAAGTGGTTGATTAATTTATTTGTCTCAATTGTCTCCAATGGAAATGCAAAGATTTTTTCAGAGTCAGATATAGAAAGACCAGTCCTTAATAAACCATAATCGATAGCTAAAAACTTTGTCATTTTGCTAAATTCTAAAAAAAAATTTCAATCTTTTTCTAAAGATTCTTTTATTTTCGAAATTTTCTGAATATTTCTTAATGCTTTTAAAAATTAATTGCTTGTCAATTTTGATTAAATCCGCATAGTATTCACTTACTTTTTTAAGAACTTCATCATTCATTTTTAATCTTTTGAAATTTTTAAGTCTTTCTTTTAATGTAAGAGACTTAAATCTCATTCTATTCAAATCTATTAGATAAAACTTATAACCATTATTATTTTTTTTTATCAAGGTATTGCTTCTTGAATGATCTAGGAACATAATCCCATTTTCGTGTAAATTGTGAGTAAAAAGAGTAAATTCCTTAAGTAACTGATCTCGATTAATAAGTTGTTTGTTTTCAAAAACATATTCCATATCATAATCATAGTCAATATTTTCTGAGCAGTAAAAACTCTGGTAAATTAGACCTGATTTAAATTTATTATAATAGAATATAGGTTTAGGAGTCGCTATTCCTAATTCAATCAGTTTTTTCGCATAATCAAAAGACCGTTGGGCTTTTGTTGATCTAAAAAAAGTATAAATAATCTTATTAAAAAAATTAGGTTTCTTAAATCTTTTAATATTCAGTTTTAAATTATCAATATTAAAACTCTTAATTGTATTTCTTGAGTCCTTAATTAATTTACCATTAGAAACAAAATTATTGATTGTATCACGAAACTTAGGCTTAAAGTACTTGTAGTTATCTGTTATGAAAAAGGATTTATTCAAATGGTATTTATATTTTTGATGTAAATATAATTTATTAATGGGCAAAAATATTAATAAAGAAGCAGTCAAAGCATATAAATACATCCAAAAAGGAGGAGTAATATTATATCCAACAGATACAGTTTGGGGGTTAGGTTGTGATGCCACTAATTGTGTAGCTGTTGAAAAGATTTACAGCATAAAGAAAAGAAATATGAAAACTCCAATGCTATCACTGGTGAAAAACCATAGTATGATACAAAGTTTTTCAGATACTCAACCCAATATAATTAATGATGTATTAGATGGTTTAATAGAGCCAACCACTGTAATTTACCCAAAAGGGAAAAATTTATGTAAACATATATTATCAGAGGATAAATCTATTGGTTTTAGGATTCCAAACAATAAGTTTTGTTTAGAATTAATTTCTCTTATGAATAAACCTCTCGTATCAACTTCTGCAAATATTCACAAAGAAGCATTCCCAAATTCTTTTACAGAAATAAATAATCATATTTTAAAACAAGTTGACTATGTCGTAAATTTGCCGAGATGTAACTGGTCAACCAAACCATCATCAGTAATTAAAATTGACGAGTTTGGTAACTATTGTAAAATCAGATAAATGGCATTCAAAAAAGCGATAAATAGCCCTATTTTTAGCGAAATATCAAATTATTGTTCTAACAATAATATTGAATGTTATGTTGTCGGAGGGTTCGTTAGGGATTTTTTTCTAAATAGAGAGTGTAAAGATGTAGATATTTTAATAATTGGAGATGGCATAAGTGCCGCCAAGAAAATAGCCAATACTATTGACCCTAATATTTCTGTTACAGTGTTTAAAAACTTTGGAACAGCATATTTTAAGTATAAAGAATATGAAATAGAATTTGTAGGCTCAAGAAAAGAGTCATATGTCTCTAGCAGCAGGAACCCAATCGTTCAGGCAGGAACCTTGAAAGACGATATAAACAGAAGAGATTTCAAAATTAATTCGATTGCAATTTCGTTAAACAAACATAATTTTGGAGAATTAGTTGATTTACACGATGGATTAAGTGATATCAATCAAAAGATTATCAACACACCGTTGGATTCTAATATTACCTTTTCAGATGATCCGCTAAGAATGCTAAGAGCTATTAGATTTTCATGTCAATTAGATTTTGAAATTCACCCTGAGCTGATAAATACTATGACAAAACTCAAAGAAAGAATTAGCATCATTACCAGCGAAAGAATAATAGATGAAATCAATAAAATTATCTTAACCAAAACTCCATCTGAAGGTTTTAAAATTTTAGAAAAAACAGGGCTACTAAAATTGATAATTCCAGAACTTACAAACCTTAAAGGAATTGATGAAATTGAAGGACAAAAACACAAGGATAATTTTTATCACACTCTAGAGGTTCTTGATAATATCTGCTTAAATACTAATAACCTCTGGTTGAGATGGGCAGCATTATTACATGATATTGGTAAAGCACCTACAAAAAAATTTAATAAAAAAATTGGTTGGACATTTCATGGACACGAATTTGAAGGAAGCAAAATGGTATATAAATTGTTTAAAAGACTTAAAATGCCATTAAATGATAAAATGAAATATGTTCAAAAGTTAGTTTTAATGAGCTCCAGACCTATTGTTCTAGCACAAGAAAATGTTACTGATTCTGCTGTTCGAAGGCTGATATTCGATGCTGGTGAGGCTGTTGATGATTTAATGACTTTGTGCGAAGCTGATATTACTACTAAAAATAAAAATAGATTTAAAAAATATCATGACAACTTTAGAGTTGTCAGAGAAAAAATTATCACGGTTGAAGAAAAGGATAATATTAGAAATTTTCAACCGCCCATCTCTGGAGCGGAAATCATGAAAGTCTTCAACCTCAGTCCATGTAAAACAATTGGAATAATAAAAGAAAATATAAAAGAGGCTATTCTTGAGGGTGTTATTGGAAATAATTACGAGGAAGCATATAAATTAATGATTGAGGAGGGAGAAAAGCTAGGTCTGTCTGATGGAAAATAAATTTCATTTTTTTACGAAATTAGCGTTAATACTAGTTTATTTAGTGATAATTGCAGGTGCATTTGTTCGAATGACGGGGTCTGGAATGGGATGTCCAGATTGGCCAAAATGTTTTGGCTTTTACATACCTCCAACAGAAAAATCACAAATTTTATTTAAGGCAAATAATGACTATTCTAAAGGTCAAATGATTTTGTATAATGAAGAAGAACTATTAGTCGCTAAATCTGATTTTAAAAGTGAGAAAATTATAAATCTAAATAACTGGGAAGTTTATAAAAAACATGACTATGTTATATTTAACCCAATCCATACATGGATTGAATATATAAATAGACTAATTGGAGCAATTTCTGGTATTCCAATTTTAATTTTTACTATTATTTCAATATTGTATTTCAAAACATTTCGACATTTAACTATAATATCAATTATAACCTTGATTGCAATGGGTTTTCAGGCATGGCTTGGAAAAACAGTTGTAGACTCAAATTTGGAAGGTTTTAAAATTACTATTCATATGCTAATGGCATTATTCATTGTATGCCTTTTGATATATTTAGTCTTCAGCGGGGTTAAAAAATCTAATATTAGAGAAAATGTTCAATTTAGATTTTTATTGATAATTGCAATTTTTTTGTCATTAATTCAAATTATCTTAGGCACACAGGTAAGGCAATTTGTTGATGAACAGGCTCAATTATTCTATTATGATAAATCAAAATGGTTTAACGAAATTCCAGTCATTTACGAATATCATAGAACATTTTCAATCGCTGTTGTATCAATTAATTTCTTCTTGTTTTATCTAAATAATAAGCTCTCACTTGGAAATAAATATGTTAATCATTTGATGATTTTATTATTAATTGAAGTAATCTCTGGTGTTATGATGTTTTATTTTGATTTTCCTTTTGGGACACAAACGATTCATCTAGTATTTGCTAGTTTAATCTTTGGTGTTCAATTTTATATATTACTTAATAATTTTTTAATCAAAAAAACAAGCAATGATATACAGGTTTAGAGTAATACTAGATAACGATACTAAAGAAGATGTTTTTAGAGATTTAGAAATTGTCAAGGATTCAAGTTTAAAAGACCTGCATGAATTAATACTATTAGCTTTTAAATTTAGCGGGGAGGAAATGTCATCTTTTTTTACAGTTGATGAGGAATGGAATCAAATTGATGAAATTAGCCTTATGAACTTTGATAATTCGACAAAATCAATGGATTCAATCAATCTCTCTAGTTTAATTAATCATGATAACCCAAAAATTTTATATGTATATGATTTTATGAAAATGTGGACTTTTTTCGTAGAATTAATCGATGAAGGTGAATTAATAAATAAACTGAAATATCCAAGAATTATTTTTTCAAATGGAATGATGCCAAATGTAGCTCCAAAAAAAATATTTGACAAAAAAGATTTTGAAAGTGAAAGTGATTATGATGATGATTTTCTTATCTAATGGTTTTATGATATGAATTTTAAACTTAAAACTGATTTTACCCCAACTGGTGACCAACCCAAAGCAATTCAATCGCTAATTAAAGGAATAAAAAGCAATGAAAAACATCAAACATTGCTTGGAGTTACGGGATCTGGAAAAACCTTTACTGTAGCTAATGTAATCCTAGAATTAAATAAGCCAACACTAGTACTTGCTCACAATAAAACTTTAGCTGCCCAACTTTACTCGGAATTTAAAGGTTTTTTTCCAGAAAATTTAGTAGAATATTTTGTTTCATATTATGACTATTATCAACCGGAGGCATATATCCCAACAACAGGTGTTTACATAGAAAAAGATCTTTCTATTAATGACGAAATCGAAAAACTAAGACTTAGTGCAACCTCTGCTCTTCTTTCAGGAAGAAATGATATCCTCATTGTTGCATCTGTTTCTTGTATATATGGAATGGGCAACCCTCAAGAATTCAAAGAAAATACAATTGAAATTAGTGAGAATTCTAATTTGTCAAGAACTCAATTACTAAACAGATTAGTTCAAAGTTTATATTCAAGATCAATCTCCGATGAATTTAAGCATGGTAAATTTAGAATCATCGGAGATACAATTGATATATTTCCTGCTCACACTGATTTTGCTTTTAAAATACATTTTTTTGGAGACGAAATTGAAGAAATTGAAAAATTTGATCCATTTTCTAATAAAATTATTAGCAAGGAAAAATCTATTCTAATTTATCCAGCAAATATTTTTGTTACCTCTCCTAATAAAATTCATGATGTAATAAAATTAATACAAGATGATTTACTAAAGCAATATGAATATTTCAATGAAATTGGTAGTACACTAGAAGCAAATAGGATTAAAGAGAGAACTGAATTTGATATGGAAATGATCAAAGAATTGGGTTATTGTTCTGGAATAGAGAATTACTCAAGATATTTTGACGGAAGAAAACCCGGTACAAGACCTTTTTGTTTATTAGATTATTTTCCAAATGATTACCTAACAATTATTGATGAAAGTCATGTCACAATACCTCAGGTTAGAGCGATGTATGGTGGTGATAGAAGCAGAAAAGAAAACCTAGTTGAATATGGTTTTAGATTACCTGCTGCTATGGATAAT
>CEUR01068008.1_pt1 | contig 11411 bp, 13 predicted proteins | sample 356411 | NCBI WGS metagenome assembly CEUR01 (sample SAMEA2622715, study PRJEB7988) | marine metagenome | biome: marine biome (ENVO:00000447); feature: surface water layer (ENVO:00002042); material: "saline water (ENVO:00002010), including plankton (ENVO:xxxxxxxx)" | depth 5 m
TTTTTTTTACAAATTTGAAATAAATATTTAAAGATAATAAACAATAATATACATTGAACTGAAAAGAATAAAGAGCAACTATGTCTGCAATCCACGATGACTTTGAGGTTGTTGAGATGAAGGATGTTCCTTCTCCTGCACCAGCTCCAGAGCCACAAAACATTGGAATGAGTTATGAAGATCTGATGGAAGAATACAAGAATGGTGTGGGGACAACAACATTTGAAGAGGCCGGCATTCATTATTTCCTTTACAACAACGGAATGGAAAATCATCGCAACGAAATCAAGCAGAAGATGATGTCACATGGTCAATGTCGTATTTGCGCACGTAGGGCATATAAGTTTTGCCCTCTGGTAGGTCCATATGGACCGGTGTTTCTTTCAAATGTCATGAGAAAGAACGATGGATGCGAACATGGTGTACTCCATTCTATCAAGAATACTATTCGGGAGAAGGATGAACTTCCCTATATACCAGAGGACGATGAAAATGCTTCACAGATGAAGTATAGTATTTACGTTATTAATGATCTAAGTTTTCCTTCTGTTAACGAAGGCCTTGATCCTAAGACTGGAGAAGCTTTTCAACATATTACTGTAAAGCCAAAGAACCGGACACCACTCATCACTTCAAACAAGTATAAGCGTTTCCTAGAAGAAAATGTATCGGTCGCACAACCTCGTCTTTCAAACCTTTTCAACACAGAAGCTATCAAGTCAATCAATATGATCATTGAGAACATCCAACAACTGGAGAGACCAAATCACTGGCTGGGTGTTATCAAGTGGTACAAGAAGATCCTTAAGTATCTTGATGGCCGTGTATATGAAACTCTTTCTGATCAAGATAAGGTACACCTTGGTGTTTTCTCAATGATGAATGGAAGTCATGATATTGATGAATCTACGATTGTCAACAAGACTTTTCGTCAAGCATCTAATTTCGTTGACTTTTCAACAATGGACACACTGGAAGACATCTTTAGGGAAATGGATACACGTTCTGCCCCTCAAAATTATATGCAATCTTCCCTTGCGAGGAATCTTGAAAAGCACAGTGTAACAAGCAAGTGGAGGGTGTCTCTTGTTTGGGATGGAAAGGAACATAGGGATGATCTAGATATTCAGGTGCTATGGTATCTTCCAGATGGCCGTGTTCTGAAGGTTTACTATGGTAATCGTGTAGTTCAAATGAATGGTTACGAAACACGACTTGATTTTGACATGAATGCTGGTACTAAGGTTGATGAACCAGCAGAGAACATTTCATGTGTTCCATATGGGGAATACAGAGTTCAGGTAAACAATTTCTCACGATATACAAAGGATAAGGACATTCCTTTTAAGGTGATTATTCATCAAGAAGGTCAAGAAGATATAGTGATTGAACGAGTTTGGCCAGTAGATCGTCCTCCTGGCAATTTCATGGATATCAAGACACATCGTTTTACACAGGTTCAAAATCAAGACCTTGTTATGTCTACCAAGGCTGCTTCGAGAGCGATGGCACATCAAGGAGAATGGGATGAATATTTTGGACCAAATATTACATCTGTCGTTCCTAATGTTGAAGATCTTGGAACAGATACACCTATAAATGTATGGGAAAAGGGAAGCAAGAAGAATATTTCTAATTCATCATTTATGGATATGGCTTCGAGTTCTATTCAAAACAAGAAGAATGAACGTAAGGTAGAAAAGAAGAAGTATCTGTCTCAAAAGGATGATATGCCAAAGAATATGAGTGATCTACTTCTTTACATGTCAAATGGTAAGCACACTCTAAAGATTAAGCCCCGTGGAAAGTCACCTGGTTACATTACAAAGATTAATACTCTTAAGGAAGTTCAAAAGTCACCTTATTCACTGAATCATTTTCATACAAAGGGTGAAGTACCAAGGAAGCCAGAAGTAGAACGCTTTAGTGGTACAGCACGTTTCGATGATTCGTGGTTTTGGAGTGGTCGTTGTCCTGAATATTCTGAAGTAGATTGTGTTGTGCAATTTGGAACAAAGTGGTTCCTAGTTGTGGATGGTGTAAAGCTACCAAATGACCAAAATTACCCACTTACAGGTGGTTTCCATCCGGGAGCACTTAAGCCTAGTCTTCATAGCAAGCACAATTATCAGTGGACATATAACAATACACGCATTCTCCCGACTGTTACACATTCTGAATCATCTAACCCACTGATTGGAACCTTCCTCATAGCAGATGAAGTTGAAGTTTTCCTTGATGGAAGACCACTCATTATTAAGACAAACTAAATATATCATAAAAAAACAAAAACATGTAAATTTGAATAATTTTTTTTATGAATAGTAAAACAAAAGTATGATGTTCTGCGAAAAAGCAAGTTCCTATGTTTGCTACTCAGGAGACTGTGGTCTGTGCCACGGATGTTGTGGAGGTGTCAAGAATATCTCTCAGGGATATAAGTACCCGAAGTATTCCGTGGATGCAGAGAATGAGGCTACAAAAGAAGAAAAATACAAAAACAAAGTGAAGAAACAGTTTCAGGAGATCAAGAATACGAAAGTCACATATGTTTCACAAAAAGACATTGTCAATATCATCAATGATTATGAAGATGTAGATGCTTACTATAAACGGATGAAAGCCGTAACAGAAAACATTCTTGGAGATTACGAAGAAGGAGATGAACTACCTGCTAAGTATCTCCATATAGCTTCCAGAGTAAATCCTGCAATTGGAGGAAACTATCTATGTGAAGAATCTGATGGTTATCTTTTCTGTATGGATCATTTCAAAAGGATGTATGAACTAGATACCGAACAATTTGATGATTATGTGAGACAATTTCCTGTTTTCAAAGAAAAGATAAAAAAAGTGATGGACGATCATGGATGGGTATCAAGAGAAAATCCTGGTACATTGCCACTAGAAACAATGTACGATGGTAAAAAGTATACTCTTATACAAGATGATTGTATGGGAATCTTGTGTGATGAGAAAGATTGTACCATGATATCACATTGTACAATTGAAACCGATCCATCAGGAATGATTTCAGAATACTATTCAACCCTTCCATACTATACACACAACAAGAAACATGAACTTTGTGCTCTTTGCGCCCTTAAATAATCCTTAAATTTGAAAAAAAACATAATCTTTTTTTTTAACATATATTCATATAATTGAAAAAGATGGACTTTCTTGGACTTCCTTTTGAGGTTTTTATGAACTTCATCTTTTGTCACTTTGACCTGGTAGACTTTACTAGGTTCCTTTGCACAAGCAAAGAGATCAACGAGGGATATGACAGAAGAGAACTTTGGAGGATTTGTTATTTGAGAAAAAAACAAAAAACATTTCGTGAAAACGAACTAAAAAAAATGAGAAAATTGATATGGCATGAATATTATCATGAAGGCTTATTTGATTGGCAAAGAAATGTGCCGAGGGGATTGATGCGCCTCCCGCCATCCTCTCAATCAGAAGTAAAAAAATGTTCTCTAGTGATCGAAAACAAATCAGATATTTTATACAAGATATCATTTATGTCAAGTGGTGGATATTATATCTATCCAAATAAGAATGCCACACTAGAAGAAAGAAAAGAATGTGGAATTGTAACGCCGGGAAAGAAAAAAATTATTAGTAGTTATGTAGGCCATATGTTTGAAATAAGACATGAAGTTAAACCAAGAGACGATTGTGAAAAATCATACAAAACACATTATGTGATCTTGAAAAAAGAAGGAGTACTTCCTGAGCCGTATGCTTGGAAAAACATGAAAGGAGAAGGAAAAATGGCAATGAATCCCGTAGTTATTACTCTAAAGGGGGAAACATATGACAAAGATGTAAAAGAATGGTTGGATATCGTACATCCATTTTATTCTTTGAAAAACTTCAAAGATTTTAAGAAGCAACACAAAAAACTTTATATGCCTGAAATGAAAAAGAAGGACAAAGAAAATTCAGAAAAGAAAAGATTGCTTAGTCTACGTATCACAGATAAAAAGAATCAATTGAAAGCTATGAGTGAACAATTTCAACAAGAAATCTTCGAAATGGAATCTGTTTTAAAGAAAGCAGAAAAGGAAACATTACCATTAGACAGCTATTTTGAACGTTAAAATTTCTTAAAAACAAAAGATAATATTTTTTTATTTGTTTAAAGAAAAGAATACAAATATAATTAATATAAATATGAGTAAAGGTCTTACTAATATAGGTAATACATGTTATATGAATTCAGCACTGCAGTGTTTATTACATTTGCCACATTTAAGTAGTGAAAATGAAACATTAGCACTTGATATTACAAAGCGTTCACATAAGGCTGATTTTGATTTAATGAAAGAATGGTTGAGATTATATAAAAACATGTGGGAAGAAAATGATGAAAGAATACTACAAACGCGCCCAATTTTTATAGAATTTTTAAAACGATGTCAAAAAGAAAAAATATTTTTTGAATCTTTTGCTCAAAATGATGCTCAAGAATTTTTTACATTAATGATAGATTTTTTACATAATTCAATTAAAAGAAAAGTAAGGATTGAAATATCTGGAACTCCAAAAAATGAATATGATAATACTAAAATTGAAAGTATCAAAGCATGGAAAAACTTTTTTGAAAGTAATTATTCTTATATTATTAATAATTTTTATTCTAGATTATTATCAAGTACAAAGTGTCCTGAGTGTGATTATATTACAAAAAATCATGAACCAACATCAACAATCACACTAACATTAGATACAAAGTATAATACAATATATGATTGTTTGGATGAATTTACGAGTGAAAATACATTGGATACTGATAATAGTTGGAAATGTGATAAATGTAAGAAAAATGTATGTCCTAAAAAACGTGTTGTATTTTGGGATTTATCTGATGTGATAATTTTATGTATTAAACAATTTAGAAACGGTCGTAAAATAAATCACCATGTTAAGTTTCCTGAAAATTTAAACATGGAAAAATATTGTTTAAATATTCATAAAGAAAGATTACATTATAATTTATCGGGTATATGTATTCATAGTGGAAGTTTAAACGGAGGACATTATTATGCAATGTGTAAAAATTATAAAACAGGAGAATGGAATATTCATAATGATACAAATGTATCATCAACAAAAATTGAAAATGTATTAGAAGAAACACCTTATTGTCTAGTATATACTAGAAATATTTAAACTTTAACCCAACGTTTACCTTTAGAATATTTTTCATTTCTCCAAAGATTACCATCTAACCCTTTCATTGTAATATTTTCAGGGGAACAGTGGGCACAGAAACCTAAACCTTTCGGACTGGGTTCATTTCCTTTATAAAATCTCTTAGAATCGCAGTTACATTGTCTTTTTTTCATTTTAATATTTTTCCTTTTTGTATTTTTCCTTTTTGTATTTTTAGTTCTTTTAATAAGAGATTTTTTATTACTAAGATTTTTTCTTCGTGTTGCTTTTTTTCTACTTAAATTCTTTTTTCTTTTGATAGTTTTTGACTTTGTTTTTTTCTTAGTATTCTTTGAAGATCTTTTTCTTCCACCACCTGATAATACTCTAGTAAATGGTTCAACAACATTTCCTCCCATTTGAAGGAAACTTAAAAAAGATATTGGATTAACCATATAACTACTATATTAAAAACATATATTTTTTTTTAATAATCATATTCAAAATATATATCTTCATTTTCATCATTATCAATTTCATTTATATTTATTTCATTAAAATAAGAATATGTGAATATAAAATTGAATAAATCATCAGATGTTCTAAATTTTTCATGTAATATATTTGAACAATAAGATGATGAAATACTTTTCATTTTTAAAAATAAATCAACAATTGATTCTGAAAAATTTAAACTTAAAAATTCATCATATTCAGGTATAGTTTCATTTTTATTCAATAAAAAATAAAAAAAATTATTTTTTAAATCTTTTAAATCGATTGTATATAATATTTCAGGATTCATTTTATACCATTCTAAGAGTGTTTTAAATAATACATTAAATAAATCTTTATATGTATCGTCGCTGTAAGCTGATATTTTATTAGATAATATCATTAATGAATATTATTTATTTTAAAAAAAGAAAGTTTATTTATTTTTTAAACATATCAATTATATTTTTAACATATTCTTTTAAAATATCAAAATTTACATCTGTATTTAAATATGTTGTTTCGGAACTAGGAAATATTAGTGTATCTGTTTCAGATTTATGTTTCATATTTTTAATATGATCTTGATAATTATCTGGGTAATTTTTTTTTAATCGTTCTATTCGAACATCATCATTTGTTGTTAAACAAATAATTTTCCAACCTTTTAAAAGATTTAATTCATTTTGAAATCTTAAATCATCAATAATACAGTTTTCTACATCATTTGTTTTTTTTACAATATATTTCGCCCATATATCTTCATCAATATCTCTCATTTTATCGGCTATTGTTATTAAAAGTGAACGGTTTTTACCTTTCATATCAAAAAGATCTTTCGCAATATCTTTTATTTTTTGACCAAAAGAAAATATTTCATATTCAGGATGTAATTCTTTTATAATATTTGCAACGGTTGTTTTTCCTGAACACATTGGGCCATAAATAGCAATTTTCATCTTCTATAATATATATATATTACTTTTGATATTTTTAAATAAAGTAATTTATTCTTCTGGATTTCCTAATCCTAAAAAGGAATCTGTTTCAGCTCCAATATTAACTAAGATACCACCTACAACGAGTATTAATATGAAAAAGAAAACTTTCATAAATTCTCCACCAATGGTGTTGAATACTTCCATACCAGAAGCATCTCCCCACGACATATATTCTTTACCTGTTCCTAAAGCAAACAAGAATAGTAATGTTAATATTAACAATAATAATACACATAATTGTGCTTGATAAATGGATCTTGCTGTGCTATCTTTTTTGGATTCTTCTTCGTTTTTAAGATACAAAAATAAATTGCTAAATGAATTTAATATTACCAATATAACTCCAATTAAAATAATCATTTGTATGGCTGGATCTACATCAGTATCACCCGATCCTTTATTCATAAAATCAAATGCTCCTCCTAGTTGAATTGGTTTTCTTCTAACTTTCATACACATATATGCTAAACAAAATGTATAAGCAAATATTACAATTACAAAGTATATCAAAATATTTGAAAGTTGCATCAATCCTTTTGAAGATTTTTCTTGACCAACAGTTGTTAATTTAACATTCTTATTTGCCATCATTTTTACAAAAATGATTGTTCCATACGATAATAAAGCAAATGCCCAAATAGCCTTTGGTTTATTAGTCATAACACCTTTTATTTTATCACTTGGAGGAATTCCTTTTATCATTTTACTTGTGATAAATAACATTGTAAATAAAAACAATGTCCATTCAATCATTTTACTTGCAGTTTCCCAATCAAAATCAGATGCTTCTCTAGCGGTTGTGGGTGTAATTTCTATATTGTTATTATTGTTATTATTGTTATTATTGTTATTATTGTTATTGTTATTAATAGCATTATTATTGTTAGACATTAATATGTATATTAATATAGTTTAGATAAAAATAATATTAGTAAAGTTATAATGAAAAAAACAAACATTCGTTTAAAAAACAATTTTATCATTGAAGATAAAAAAACATTTTTCTTATCATCTATCAAAGAGATAGAAAAATGGAAAAATATAGAAGAAGAAGATTTAGAATCTTACAAAGAAGAAGATGTTACAGATAAGATAAATAATTTAATGAAAAAATATAGTATTTTTTCTAATGTAAATTTCTTTGATGGAGATGAAAAAAGGAAAATTAATGTTTCACAAAAGGGTGGATGAGGCGGTAAAAAATCATCTAAAAAAGATGGTTTCTTGAATATATTATCTGGTGGTGGATGAGGGGCGGTACCATCTCAAAGATAATAAAAATATATTTTATAAAAAATTATCATATGACGAGATTATTTTAAAATATAAGTAATCTTTGAAACGGATAATTATCTACACTAATATTATATAATGGATTTTTGGTATGCATTTACCTGGATTTTTATTTGGGGTGTTTATGGAAATATTTTAAAAATGTTTAAATTATCATCTAAACAAGAATTAATATTATCATTATTCGGTCTTTTTATCATTTATAAAAAGACAGATGGATTTAAAAAATATGATAATTAAATATTTAAAAAATTAGTACATATTTTAATAAAATGCATCTTAAAATAAAACCAGTTAATGAAACAGTAAAAAATTTTTATGAAAATCATTCAACATTTCATGAAGGAGATAGTGGATTAGATTTATTTGTTACGGAAAATATTGTAATACCAGCAAAAGCAATAGGGTTCAAAATTGATATGGGAATATCATGTGAAGCATTTAGAGATAAAAGCAAACAAGGGGGTAATATTTCGTGGTATTTATATCCAAGATCATCAATGGGTGCTAAAACGCCCCTTAGACTATCTAATTCTGTTGGTATCATGGATGCTGGATATAGAGGAAATGTAATTGGTATTTTTGATAATCTTTCAGATAAAGATTATTTAGTAGAACAAAATACTCGTTTACTTCAGATATGTTCACCTATTCTGGATGAAATTAGTTTTCAATTAACAGATTCTCTTTCAGAAACATCAAGAGGTACTGGTGGATTAGGTAGTACGGGAGCTTAATTTATATCTTCTGGTTGTTCTTCTTCAACTTCATCTTCATCATCATCATCTTCTTCATCATCATTTTCTTCATTTTGCATTACACTGTTGAAAACAGTTAATTCAATGCTCTGAAAATCTCTGAAAATCATACCAATTGCCATTAATTCATCGGGATCCCAATTAAATCTGCGATTAATACTGATAAGGTTATTGTGAAGGGTTTTAATGAAACCATATTTAATACGGATATCCATATCCATCATCTTCTTATTAATATCGGGTGTAGCCATCATTTGTAATTGTTCTGGAGTAGCAGGAACAAATTCTCTTGGTTGATTATTTTCTTGATTATTTTCTTCTGATTCATTTGATTCATTTTGTTCTTTTGCTAATTTTTCAAGAGCTTTTTCTTCCTTGCTTTTTCTTGATCTTCTCTTTCTTTTTCCGCTGGTTTCACTCATTTTATAATTTATAGTTTGATAAAATTTTTGAAGTTTAAACGTTTTATTTTTTTTAATTATGTATTTATAAATGGATGAAAAATACTTAATTAATGATGATCGTCCTTCAGATTCTTTTAAAAACAAAACTTTTAGCGGTTATAAAAAGAATGATATACTTAACGCTGTAATGAAAAGTATTGAATCAAAAAAAATTGAAAATGCTTGTCATTGGACATCTGAATGTATTGTTTCTGGATATTCTTTAAAATTATGGGAAAAATTATTAAATTTTTCTGCTAAAATTATTCATATAAACAATCCAAAATTGCCTTATTATTTATATCGCAAAAACCTTGTTTTTATGAATCAAATAAACAGATTAAATACAACTTCAAAGGATAAATATTTATATCTTAGAAATAGTCAAATGGTGCGTAATTTATTTTTTGATGTTATATGCACATTAACAACATCATCAAAAACAAAACGATATGATAAATATCCTAAAATTGATGATAATGAAGATTTTAATTTTCTTAATATTCAAAAAAGATTTTGTGCAAGTATGAATATTTTACCTGCTCATATTATTCATTTTAATGATCCAGAAGAACTTAGAATAATAATGAATGAAATTTACACATTACTTAAAAATCCTCAAATAGGTTATGATAAATGTTGTTATTGGATTTTGTGGTTATTAAGATATGAAGTTATTCATAAAAAAAAGAAAAAAATATGGATTATTGATGAAAGAGAAGTAGAAGATATACCAAAAAAATATCGCGGAAACATTGTATGGGTTATATGGGAAACTATTTTTGAGGAATTAAATATGCGTAAAAATAAGAATATTAATAAACAAATAAAATCTTTGTATGAATTATTCAAATGTAATTATACAATCGGTAAAAGAACAGCAAGAATACCATTAATATTTAATGCAATAGGTTATTTAACACATACAATTTCATTTAAAATACCACTTAGAGTAGATGTAAAACTTTTTATTCAGGTTCAAAGCACTCTAAATAAAATGTTTTTAGAAAAAAAGAAGTTTGAAATTAAAAATAAAGAATTATTTAGTGATAACTCTACAAAAGAATCTCCTAAAAAAGAAGATATCCCTGTAGAAATTATACAAGATAAAATAAGTGTGTTTAATGAAATAGATCAACTTATTATGAGTTAAATATCTATTAACCTATAAACAGTGGAGGTTGAGCAGGAGGTTGAGCTGCTGTTTGTTGAGCTGCTGGTTGAGCTGTTCCAAAACTAAACCCTTGTTGTGAAGATGCAGGGGCGCTAGATGACGCTGCTAATGCCATTGCTTTTTTATTAGCTTTTAGACTTCCTTTATTCGACTTTTTTCTTGGTACTTTTTTATTTAATGATGAACGAACTGCTAAATTTTTCTTATACTTGTCATAGCCTTTTTTACCATCATAATATATTAATATACTTTGAATTGCATTATTACTAAAACCACCTGTAATACCAGTCTTTTGTATAAAGTCATCATTTCTTGACTCATATTTCTTAAAAAACGGAGTTCCGAGCTTAAAAAGATCAGGTTTTAAAAACCATAACGCCATAACCCGATTTTCTTGAAATCCTGCATCAAAGTAAATTTTATTTATCAACCCTAAATGATCCAGATCCCTAAAAATAGTTACAGTACTATTAATTGTAGTATTACCAAGCGCTTCAAAACATTGTAGAATAAAAATTAATGTTTTAAATTTTAATCCAGCACCTTGTATATTTTGATTTAATAACATTTGATTATTAAAATCACTTGTATCATCATATATGGTTTTCCAAAATTTAAACATTTGTCCTAAAATTATAATAGATATAGTTGTAACCCCAAAGAATGATGTAGCTACAGGTGTTAAAGTAGCGAGTATTGAATTAAAAATACCCCATAATGATGCCATAGCTTGTGTTGTTGCTGAATAACCTACTGTACCCCATAAACCAGCTGAAACAGAACCACTTACAACTAAAACTCTAATTGCTTTAAAAAAATTTTCATAAGCATTTATCTCCGCTTCCGTAGGCAAAGAATTAATTAGATCACCACCTTTCTGTTTTTTTTTCTTATATTTTTTCTTTTTTTTTTTACCTCCTATTTGATTTAATAATTGTTGAATCTCATTTTGATTTTTATAATCTGTCTCACTGGGATCATTGTATTTTTGAGTTACAAATTGTTGAAATACATTATTCCATCCCTGATGATCAAAATTTCCTCCTCTTTTTTTCCTTGAATATATTTTTTTAGATTTAGATTT
>CEUR01082013.1_pt1 | contig 11322 bp, 10 predicted proteins | sample 356411 | NCBI WGS metagenome assembly CEUR01 (sample SAMEA2622715, study PRJEB7988) | marine metagenome | biome: marine biome (ENVO:00000447); feature: surface water layer (ENVO:00002042); material: "saline water (ENVO:00002010), including plankton (ENVO:xxxxxxxx)" | depth 5 m
AAATTTAGACCTTGTAAATAATTTCTATTACCTATCGATAAACCAAATGGGATTACATCCTTCAGCACACCTGTCATTCCACCAATCATTGCTAGTCTACCAATTCTTGTAAATTGTTGGACAGCTGAGTTACCGCCTATAACAACCGAGTCTTCTATTGTAACGTGTCCTCCTAAAGGAACATTATTCGCTATAATAACATTATTTCCAATTATGCAATCATGAGCCACATGTGAAGATATCATAAATAGACAATTATTACCTATTGAGGTTTTAAGCTTATCTCCTGCCGTCCCTGGGTTTATTGTTACGTGCTCTCTTATTAAATTATTTTCACCAATTTCAAGACTATTTTTTTCACCTTTAAACTTTAAATCTTGAGGTTGTGTGCCGATTGAAGCAAAAGGAAAAATTTTACTACCTCTACCTATTGAAGTGTTACCTTCTACATGAACATGCGAGACTAATTCAACATTTTCTTTTAATTCTACATTAGGTCCTACGTAGCAAAAGGGGCCAATCTTCACTCCTTTGGAAATTTTTGCTTTTTTATCTATTATACTGGAATCGTGTATCATTTATTTCTATCGACTATTGTTGCTGACCACTCTGCATCAGCCATTCTTTTTCCATCAACTTTTGCCGTGCCTTTATATTTCCAAACCCTCCCATGTGATCTCACGGCCTCTATTTCTAAATGTAGCTCGCAATCTGGTATCACAGGATTTCTAAATCTAGCTTTATCTACGCTCATCAAGTAAACTAATTTATTTTCGTATTCTTTTGGATCAATACCGTATGCAGTAAGTGCAGCTGCCGCTTGTCCGAATGCTTCAACAATTAAAACTCCAGGCATCACAGGTTGGTCAGGAAAATGACCTTGAACATAAAAAGCATCTTTTTTTACATACATTATAGCTGTTGCTGATTTTAAGTGAACAATTTTTGTTAACTTGTCGATTAACAACATTGGTTCTCTATGAGGTAATAAATTTTTTATCTTATTTTTGTCTATTTCAGAATTAGCCATTTTTTTTATTTTTTAAAAATTCTTTTAGTGGTACTGCTGGATAGCCCATAACAGTTTGATTATTTTCGATATCTTTAACAACACCACTTCCTCCTCCAATTTTTACATTATCTCCAATTTTCAAGTGTCCAGAAATACCTGCTTGTCCTCCAATAGATACATTGTTACCTATTTTAGAACTGCCTGCAAAGCCAACTTGGCCAGCAATCATGCAATTCGATCCAATTTTTACATTATGTGCAATATGCACTTGGTTATCTAAATAGGTATTTTTTCCTATAAACGTATCATCCACTGAACCTCTATCGATTGTGCAGTTTGATGCGATTTCAACGTCGTCTTGAATTATTACTCTGCCAATGTGTGGAAATTTGATATTTTTATTTTTATTCGGTATAAACCCGAAACCTTTTTGACCTACACTGCAATTGTCTTGAAGTACCACCCTATCTCCTATCAGCGAATTTTTAATTACTAAACCTGATCCAATAATACAATCTTTACCGATAATTACATCATGCTCTATTATTGTATTAGAGCCAATAATTGAGTTTTTACCAATTTTTACGCCTTTACCAATTAAAACATTATTTCCAAATTTTACACTTTTAAATTTGTTTTTTGAAGGTTTTTTTAAACTTAAATCAGGATAATCAGCATCTGCATTTAAATAAAGTTTTTTAAGTACTCTAGCCAATTCATAAAGAACATTTTTAACTATTATTTTTTGTGTTTTTAATGGTAAAAATTTTTCTAGTTTTTTAGTAGTAATACAATACAAGGCTTTTGTATTGTTTGCTTCTTTTATATATTTTGATGAGTCAAGAAAAGATAAATCTGTATTTCTTGCTAAATCTAAGGTTTTAACGTCTTCAAATGTTTTATCTATTTTAAAATTATGATCAGGGAAAAGAAACTTAATCTTTTGCGGTGTCTTTTTGAAGAATCTTTTTAAAACCATTAAACAATTTAGTTTAATTTAATTGATTTAAGCTTTTTATTTAAAATTTGCATTATATCTTTTGTGATATCTAAATTTTCGTCTGCAGAAATTAAATCTTTTTTATTTATAACCATTCTAATTTTTTTTTCCTTCATATAATCATGTATTATAGGGTTTAAATTTTTAAGTAATTCACTTTTTGCAGCTGCCCTTTGCTTTGATACATCATTCAATAATTTTGTTCTTTCTTTTTGTAACTCAGAAACTTTTTTTCTTAAATCAGATATTTTTTTTTTGTAGTCCTCCTCTGAAATAACTTTCTTTTGTTGTATTAATTTTTTTTCATCCTCCTGGATTGATTTTTCTTTTTTCTCAAGAGAACCAATACCATCTTGTAATTTCTTCTTTAATGTATCTTGTGCTTTTTTTCCTGCAACACTTGAATTTAAAATGTATTTGAAATCAATATAGTAAGGTACATCTGCATTTAAAGAAGATGTTAAAAATGAAAATAAAGATAAAATTACGATAATATTTTTTACTAATTGCATTAAAATGTTGTTCCTAGATTAAAATTAAAGCTTTCTGTTTTATCACTATCTGCTTTAGATAAGTTATTAGAAAGTACAAAAGACATAGGTCCTAGTGGCGATTGCCAGTTAATTGCTAAACCAGTTGAAGATCTAATTTTATTGCTATTATCAATAGTGTCATCGTAATCTACTCCCCATACATTACCAAAATCTAAAAATAAACCAATGTCAGCACCAGAAGAGTCGGGTAAAATTTTTGGAAAACTTGCCTCAAAATTCACAGCTGTTGCATAATTTCCTCCGACATGGTCAGTTCCATCTATAGGACCAATTTTTCCTTTTTGGAATCCTCTCATTCTTCTTGTAGATAGTTTTTTTCTTTTACTTAATCTTACATCCTCGTCGTTCAACCCATCAATAGTTGAAATATAAAACTTAGAGGCACCTATTATATTTTCATCTGAGAATGATTTATAATTGCTATGAGATAATGTATTTTCAATGAAGGGTCTGTCGGCATAGATAGGTAAAGTTTGACTAAATGACGAAATTGATCCGCTTGTTGGCATAAACGATCTGTTTCTATTGTCAAAGGTGAAGCCATAATTACCAGCGACTTCACCAAATTCTCCACTTTGTTTTTTCAATGAGGCTGAAGCTGAGTCCTGAGTTCTTAAATCGTCAAAGGTTGCCGAAATTCCTAAATTAAAAAAAACATCTTTATATTGTTCAAATCCAGTTGATATCCCTGCAGAGTATATAGCGTTTTCATATCCTTGGTCTGGTTTGTCGTTACTTTCACTTGAAATGAAGTAATTAATTGAATTTCCGAGAAAGTTATAGTTTGGATTAGAATAATTCAAAACTCCTCCTAAAGATTCTTCATCAACCTCTAATTCAAATTTCAATCTATTTCCTTTTCCCAACCAATTATTTTCGCTTATGCTAAAACCAAAACTACCACCATTAGTACCTATGCCTGCTCCGGCAGCGATCTCACCTGTCGGTTTCTCTTCAACACTAATATTAATTATTTTAAGGTTTTTGCCTGAACCATCAGTTACCTGATGATTCACATTTCTAAAAATTCCTCTAGCTTTAATTTTAGATATAGACTTATCTAAACTTAATTTTGTAAAAGGATCGCCTTCATCTAATAAAAGTTCACCTCGAATTACATCTTCATTAGTAACATTATTTCCAATTATATTTATTCGCTCAACAAGTATTTTTTCTGACTCAAAAATATTAAATCTTATCTCTATTGAATTATCATTTTTAATTTCCTCAACACTATGCTCAACAAATTGAAGATTATTTTTTTCTATAAGTATATCTATATCCTCTAAAATATCTTTTACTGAGAAAGGAGAGTAGTAGTTTCCGATATACTTTTTATATGAATTTTGCAAAGAGTTGAAAATTTTTTTATCAAAAACAGGATCAATATTTGTTGAAATTTTTTCTATAATAAATCTTTCTCCAGCATCAATTGAGTATACTAAGTCTATATTTCCCTCTTGATTAAATTCTGCGGTATTTGAATCTATTTTAATATCGTAGTAGCCAATTGATTTGTAATAATTTGTAAGTAGTCTTAAATCAAGCTCAACTTGATTTCTATTAAAATTTGAATTATTCGATATTACTTTATAAAATTTATCCTCTTCACTAACAATTATATCTCTTAAACGTCTTTCTCTAACTTTTTTATCTCCTGTAAAACTTATTGATGAAATTTTAGTTTTATTTCCCCTCTCGATTTCTATAACTAATTCTACTGATCTATCATTTATATTTTTAATTTTTGCTTCAACTTTACTGGAATTATATCCTATTGTGCTATACAAATTTTTTATTAATTCTATATCTTTAGACAAAAAAGATTTTATAAAAGATTGCTTTTCCTTAAGACCCATAAGTTTTTTAATTTGTTCTGAATATTTTTTGCTAGGTTCGCCAATTAAAATTAGTTGATTAATTACCGGATATTCAATTAGATCAACCTTTAAAATATTTTTTTCTAAAGAAATTTTGATATCCTCGAAAAAATTTGTTGAATTTAAGTTTTTAAGTATTTTGTTAAGATCTAGTTCGTTATAATTTTTATTAATTTCTATATCTCCATATACTTTTACAGTCTCGTCACTTACTCTTTGATTGCCAGAAATCTTAATTTCTTTAACAACTTCGGCATTAAGGTAAGTCAAATGAAAAAACAAAATTGATATAAATGTGATTTTTTTAAGCATTACTGTTTATTTTGTTCATTAATATTTTTTTTGTCCAATCGCTGATTTTAATAATTTGATCAATATTTTTAGGCTTTTTTATAGCATATTTTTTATAATTTCTATCCTTAAGAACAATTAAAACCAGTTTGTACATGCTCAAAAAAGGTATCTTTTTTCTTAAAAATTGGTCTACCAAAAGCTCATTTGCAGCATTAATAATAATTGGTGTCGAATAATGCTTGCTCACCATGTTCTTTAGTTTAATCATTGGAAAAATTCTACTATCTACATTTCTAAAGGTTAGATTATTTATTCTCTTTTTTGATTTAGATTTTAAAAAATCTTTAATATCAACTTTATTATTGAAAATCGCATTAGCTATTGGAATAGTCATTGATGTTTCATGATATATGAATTTATTTAGACCATTTTTAAGTTCGACTATTGCATGAACTAAAGACTCAGGATGAATAATAATATCCAATTTATTGCTAGGTAAGTTAAAAAGTTTTTGAGCTTCAATTAGCTCTAAAATTTTATTCATGAGCGTAGACGAGTTAACAGTAATTTTTTTTCCCATTTTCCACTTAGGATGTCTTAAGGCTTCATAAGGTTTAATTTTTTTTAGTGAGGAAGCACTTCTATCAAGAAACGGGCCTCCAGATGCTGTGAGATATATCTTCTTAACATTGCTTAGTTTATAATCTGATAATAGTTGCATTATTGAAAAATGCTCTGAGTCAATTGGAATAATTTTAGTGCTATATTTTTTTGATAACTTTTTAATTATATTCCAACCACAAATAATTGACTCTTTATTTGCAATTAATAGTTTATTACTTTTTTTAATCATTTCAATTGTGGGAGTTAATCCATCTAAACCAGGTATTGCTGACAAAGTAATATCTGATTTCGTTAAAGACTTGTATCTAAAATTTTTTGATAAAACAATTTTCGTTTTAGTTTTTTTTATTTTTATTTTGACTTGTTGAAAAACTTTAAAATTATTTATTATAAAAAAATTTGGCTTATATATTTTTATTTGTTTGCAAATCAAATTTAAATTTTTATCAGCAGATAATAAGTTAATTTTGAATAAATTCTTTTTTTTATTTAAGATATTTAAAGTTGTAGCTCCAATTGAGCCTGTTGATCCAAGAATAGAGATTTTTTTTTTCATTAATGTAAAAATGATATTGATAAGAAACCTAGTGGAATACCAAATAATATTCCGTCCAATCTATCTAACGCACCGCCATGACCAGGTAAAAACTTGCCAGAATCTTTTATAAATGCTTTTCGTTTAATATATGAAAAAAATAAGTCTCCTATTTGACTTGATATTGATGTAACAATTCCGATTAGAAGAATTTGATAATTAAATTGGTTAGTAAAAAAGAAAAAGACTATTGAAAAAAAAAAGGAACCAAAAAAGAGAGATCCAATAGATCCTGAAACCGTTTTACTTGGACTTATTTTTGTAAGCTTAGGGCCTTTAAGAATTTTTCCTATAACATACCCACCAAGATCAGATCCTACACAACAAAAAATAAGAGAGTATAAAGTTGTTTTTACTACAAAATAATTTGAACCAAAAACGAAAAGTATACAAAAAATAAAAATATAAGATATGAATATAATATTGATTGAAAGTTTGTAAAAAATATTTTTGAATATCTTGTCTGTAATAGTTAAAAATTCTAGAATTGACAAAACTCCAAAAAGTAAAAATACAATAATTAAAATTTTTTCTGACAAAAACATTAAAAAAAGTAATATTATTAATGCTACCGAAGTAAAAATTCTTTTTATAAAGTTATTTTTCATTATAGTGATCCAAAATTTCTTTTACTATTTTTAAATTTTGTTATAATTTTTTTAAGATCTTTATTATTAAAATCTGGCCATAATTTTTTTAAAAAAAATAACTCTGTATAAGCTAGTTGCCATAACATAAAATTACTTAGTCTTTGATAGCCTCCTGTCCTTATTAATATTTCAGGATTAGGAAGATGCTTTGTATATAAATTATCTTCTAAGCTTTTAATATTAATTTTTTTCATTTTTTTAATTGCAGCTATTATCTCATTTTTTGAGCCATAATTAATGGCCAAATTTACAATAATTTTTTTATTTTTTTTTGTTAATAAAGAACTTCTTGTAAGTATGCTCTTAAGGTTTTGAGATAGGCGATTTATGTCGCCTATAATATTAATTTTTATACCTTGTGAAATTACACTTTCTATCTCTTTTGAAAAATAATTTTTAATTAACTTAAATAAAAAATTAATTTCATTATTAGGCCTTTTCCAGTTTTCTGAAGAAAATACATAAAAAGTAACTATAGGAACTTTCAATTTAATTGAATGGCTAACAATTTTTTTTACAGTTTCCACACCTTTAATATGACCAAAATTTCTTCCTCTTTTTTTTTTTACTCCCCATCTCCCATTGCCGTCCATGATAAAGGCAATATGGTTGAGTTTGTTCATATTTGGCTAATCTCTTTTTCTTTATTAATTAGAATTGTCTCAATATTTGAAATATTGTTATCTGTTAATTTTTGAATATTTTTTTCGTAATTTTTATTATTATCCTCTGAAATAATTTTATCTTTTAATTTTTTCTTGAGATCCTCATTAGCTTCTCTTCTAACGTTTCTAATCGATATTTTTGCTTTTTCACCCATATTTTTTAAAATCTTAATTAATTCTTTTCTTCTTTCTTCTGTAAGATCGGGTATTCTTAATCTAATCGTTTGTCCGTCAATTTGAGGATTAATTCCTAACTCGGACTTTTGAATAGCTGACTCAATTGTCGATGTGTTTCCCTTATCCCAAACTTGAATGGATATTAAACGAGCCTCGGGAACACTTATGGTTGCTAATTGATCAATTGGCATTAATTGTCCATAAACATCAACTTTGATTGTATCAAGCATATTAGTATTTGCCCTCCCAGTTCTTAATGTAGAAATATCTTTTTTAAATGAGAGTATACTTTTATCCATTTTTAAAGAGTAATTTTTTTCGTTGAATTCACCACTCATCTTTAAATTCCTTCACCTACTTTGTATTTTACAAAGTCTAATATATCAATTTTTTTATCTTTAGAGTTTTCTTTTAGAATATCTGATACTTTTTTTTTGGGATCCATAATCCATATTTGATTTAATAAAGAATTGTCGTTTAAAAATTTAGCAATCTTTCCACTAGAGATTTTTTCAGCTATTTCTGGGGGTTTTCCTGAATTTATAATTTCAGCCTTTATAATTTCTAGCTCTTTTTCAACGATCTTTTTATCTATTCCATCTTTGTCTATAGATAAGGGATTAGATGCAGCAATATGCATAGCAATTTTATTTCCTATTTCCTCATTTTTACCTTTTATTATCCCTCTAAGCTTTACCACTGAAACAATCTTGCCTATATTTTTCTCAATAGCTGAGTGTACATAATAAAAATTCAGTCCATTTAGATTATCGAAAAAATTTGATCTTCTTATTGTTATTTTTTCACCAATCTTAGAAATTAAATTTACCAAATTATCTTTTACCAAGGAACCGTTTGACATCTTTGAGTTATTGAGTTCATTCAAGTTTCCTTTTGAAATAAAATTAAGTTCAGAAACTTCCTTGCAAAAACTTATAAAGTCTTTATTTTTGGCTACAAAATCAGTTTCACTATTTATTTCTATAATAGATACTTTGCCATTTTCCTCTCTTGCTAAAACTAAACCTTCAGATGCGGTCCTGTTCATTTTTTTTGAAGCTTTTGCAATACCTTTTTTTCTTAAAAATTCAACAGATTTTTCTAAATCACCCTTTGTTTCTTCTAGAGCTATTTTGCAGTCTTTAAAACCAACACCAGTTAGCTCTCTAAGTTTTTTTATACTATCAAATAAATCTTTGTTAGACATTTAGTTATTTAAGAACTAGTTTTTTTTTTCTTTAGATTTTTGCAGTTTTTGTTCTTTTGGCTCAGGGATTTTTATATGTTTCTCTGCATCTTTAATTGTATTTTTTAATAATTCGCAGTAAAGATTAATTGACCTTCTTGCGTCGTCATTGCCTGGAATTGGAAAATCAATTCCAGTAGGATCAGAGTTTGTGTCCAAAACTGCAATAATTGGAATTCCAAGTTTTTTAGCTTCGGCAACCGCTAAGGACTCTATATTTGTATCTATAATAAATATTAAATCTGGGGTTTTTTTCATTTCAGAAATACCTCCCAGTGAACGTTTAAGTTTTTCTCTCTCTTTACCAAATTTTAAAATTTCTTTTTTAGTAAAACCTAAGTTTTCTTTAGATAGCTGATCGTTTAATTTTTTTAATCTTTTAATTGAGTTTTGGATCGTGTTCCAATTCGTTAACATACCACCCAACCATCTAAAATTTACATAAAACTGTCCAGTTTCATTTGCCAACTCACTTACTTGCTCAGACGCTTGTTTTTTTGTTGAAACTATCAATAACTTTCCACCGTTTGCTATTACTTTATGAACTTGAGAAAGGGCGTTTTTAAGAAAATCTACTGTCTGAGTTAAATCTATAATATGGATAGAATTTTTTTCTCCAAAAATGTACTTCTTCATTTTTGGATTCCATCTCAACGTTTTGTGGCCTAAGTGCACGCCAGCTTCTAATAATTGTTTAATATCTACCTTAGGTACGTTCATATTTTTTCCGGTTAATCCACCACAGTAATTCCATATTAATGGACCGGTAGGGTAATACCCTTTAAACTGTGTGCGAAATTAGTCATTGATATATACAAACATGCTGAAAAATCAATACTCTAAACTGTAATATTTGCAACGTATTTCTTAGCTTTTAGAGCTTTAAAGTGATTAATATCGAATTTCCGATTGTTTTCTAATGAATAGTGAGCTTTATTATTTTTATTTTTAAAAATTAAATTTATTTTAGTCTCGCCATAAGTCGATAATATTTTTCTTATCTCCTCAATATTATAATTTTCGTTAAATTCAATAGTTACTTTGGAGTAAGGTTTTTCTATAACCTCGTTTACACTCAAAATTTTTCTGACATTAATTCTTTGTTTAATTCCATCATTTGATATTTTATCTTTTTGAAGTGTCATAACAAAAGACTCGGATTCTATTAATTTATTTCTGTTAGCTACTAACATTTCTGAAAAAAGAAACAATTCAAATTCTCCTCTCTTATCGCTAAATTTTATTATGGCATATGGTGAACCTTTTGAACTTTTCTTTTCTTGAATAGACATTATCGTACCTGCTACTAATCCCTCTGATACATTTCCTTGATAAAATTGATTGTAAGAAATAATATTAAGAATGTTAAATATTTCCTCATATTCATTTAGAGGATGATTGGAAATATAAAATCCTAAAGATTTGAACTCCTCTTGCAATAAGTCTTTTTGCTTCCACTCAGTGGATGGTGAAAACTCAAAATTATTTAAATAATCATTACTTTTTCCAAAAAGACTGGTTTGATTGTTTGTCTTGTCTTCATTGGTTTTTTTAATTTGCTGTATCATCTTTGGAATAGATTGAAATATCTTATTTCTGTCCTTGTCAAATTCGTCAAAAGCTCCAGATTTTGTCAAACCCTCTAATTGTAATTTATTCACATCTTTAATATTTACTCTGTTCATAAAATCTATAAGTGATTTAAACTTTCCATTTTTTTCTCTCTCTTTCACAATATTAGATATGGCTTCATAGCCAACATTTTTAATTGCACCTAATCCGTAAAAAATTTTTTCTTTGCTAGCTTTAAATTCGGCAAAACATTCATTAATTGATGGTCTGACAATATTAACTTTTAATCTTTTTAATTCTTCAACAAACTCCCTTAACTTTGAAGTGTTAGTGAGTTCAGTTGTCATAGTTGCAGCAATAAAATCTTCTTTATAATATGTTTTTAAAAAGGCAGTTTGATATGCGATTAGAGCATAAGCTGCTGCATGACTTTTGTTAAATCCATATTGAGCAAATGGCTCAATTTTTGTAAAAACAAAATTGGCAACATCTTTTGTAATTCCATTTTTAATAGCTCCATTGATAAACCTTTCTTTTTGTTTATCAAGTTCGGCTTTCTTCTTTTTTCCCATAGCTCTTCTTAAAATATCTGCCTCTCCAGCAGTAAATCCTGCTAATGTCTGGGCTATTTGCATTACTTGTTCTTGATAAATAATTATTCCATATGTTGTTTTTAATATATCTTTTAAAGTTGGATGAATGTAGTCGGGCTCTTTAGCGCCATTTTTGCAATCATTATATAAAGGGATATTGCTCATTGGCCCTGGTCGGTAAAGAGCTACTAATGCAATAATATCATCAAATTTATTTGGTTTCATTTGTTTGATTGCCTCTCTCATCCCTGCACTCTCTAATTGAAATAATCCAGTCGTTTCTCCTGTTGATAATAATGAGAAAACTTTTTCATCACTTAGATCTATTTTACTTATATCTAAATTTATGTTTTTGTTTTGCAGTCGCTTTAATGTTTTGTCAATCACAGTAAGCGTTTTAAGTCCTAATAAATCAAATTTAACCAACCCAGCATTTTCTGAAGAGTACATATCATATTGG
>CEUR01035462.1_pt1 | contig 11315 bp, 10 predicted proteins | sample 356411 | NCBI WGS metagenome assembly CEUR01 (sample SAMEA2622715, study PRJEB7988) | marine metagenome | biome: marine biome (ENVO:00000447); feature: surface water layer (ENVO:00002042); material: "saline water (ENVO:00002010), including plankton (ENVO:xxxxxxxx)" | depth 5 m
ATTTTTAATGTCAAAACAGTTGATGTTGGATCAGATCAAATGACAATTGAAACTACTGGTGAATCAAATGAGATTGAATCGCTGTTGGAATTGCTTGAACCATATGGAATTATTGAAGTAATGAGAACCGGAAGGGTTGCAGTATTAAAAAGTAAAGAATGAAAGGATAAATAATGAAATTATTTTACGAAAAAGATATTAATAAGGATCTAATTAATGGTAAAAAAATTGCCGTATTAGGTTACGGAAGCCAAGGGCATGCACATGCAAGAAATTTAAATGATTCAGGCATGGACGTTGTTGTTGGATTGTATGAAGGAAGTAAAAGTAAAAATGTTGCTGAAAAAGATGGACTAAAAGTTCTTTCTAATTCTGAAGCTGTTAAACAATCAGATATTATAATGTTTTGCCTACCTGATACTATTCAAGGAAAAGTATATAAAGAGGATGTAGAAGATAATTTAACTGAAGGCAAGATGTTAATGTTTTGCCATGGATTTAGTATTTTTTATGAACAAATAAAACCACCTGAATTTGTTGATGTTGCAATGATTGCACCAAAAGGACCAGGACATATTGTCCGAAGAGTGTTTGAGTCAGGTCAAGGCGTACCTTGTTTAGTAGCTGTATATCAAGATCATTCTGGTAAAGCTCAGGAAGTTGCTCTTGGTTATGGACTTGGAATTGGTGGTGCTCGAGCTGGAATCCTTGAAACAACTTTTAAAGAGGAGACAGAAACAGATTTATTTGGAGAACAAGCAGTATTGTGTGGAGGAGTAACATCTCTTGTGCAAAGTGCATTTGAGGTATTGGTTGAAGCTGGATATCAACCTGAATCAGCATACTTTGAGGTTTTACACGAATTAAAACTTATAGTTGACTTAATGTATCAAGGTGGCTTAGGTGAAATGAGATTTTCTATTTCTGACACAGCCGAATATGGTGATTACACCAGAGGCCCAGTAGTAGTTGATCCGTCAGTGAAAGAAAATATGAAAAAAGTTCTTGAACAAATTCAGTCGGGTCAATTTGCAAAAGAATGGATTGCTGAAAATGACGAAGGATTGCATAAATTTAACAGTTTAAGAGATGAAAATGCTGGTCACCCAATTGAAGAAGTTGGTAAGAAGTTAAGAAACATGATGCCTTTCTTAAAAAATCAAAGTTAAAATCCTATGAATAGAGATTCAGTAATAATTTTTGATACTACATTAAGGGATGGCGAACAATCCGCTGGAGCAGGATTGACTGTGGATGAAAAACTTATCATTGCCAAGCAATTGGAAAGCTTGGGTGTTGATGTCATAGAAGCTGGTTTTGCTGTAAGTTCTACAGGCGATTTCAATGCAGTAAGTTTGATTGCTGAAACTGTAAAAAATTGTAAAGTCGCTAGTCTAGCGAGAGTTGTTGAAAAAGACATTGATAAAGCAGCTCAAGCTTTAGAAAAGGCAGTAGATCCAAGAATTCATACTTTTGTTTCTAGTTCAGCAATTCATATGGAACATCAAATGCGAAAAGATCCAGAAGAAATTATTGAAATGGCTGTAAAAGCAGTAGCAAGAGCAAAGAAGTATGTAGACGATGTTGAATTTTCTCCTATGGATGCCACTAGAACGGATATGGATTTCTTAATTACTTTACTAGAAGAAACAATTAGTGCAGGAGCAACAACTATCAACATACCTGATACAGTTGGGTACTCCGTTTCAAAAGAATTTGGCGAATCAATCAAATTAATAATAAACAATGTTAGTAATATTGATGGTGTGATTGTAAGCGTTCATTGTCATAATGACTTAGGTTTAGCAGTATCAAATAGTTTATCTGCTGTTGAAAATGGAGCAAGGCAAATTGAAGGGTGCATAAATGGTCTTGGAGAAAGAGCAGGCAATGCAGCTTTAGAAGAAGTAATAATGGGGCTTGAAGTAAGAAAAGACCATTTTAACCTTAAAACTAGGGTCAATACTTCAGAAATTGGTCCTACTAGCAGAATGGTGAGTAATATATTTGGTTTTCCAATGCAGGCAAATAAGGCTATTGTGGGACAGAATGCGTTTAGACATTCATCAGGAATACATCAAGATGCATTTTTAAAAGATAAAAGTACATTTGAAATAATGGAACCCGAAACAGTTGGCTGGAGAGGAGAAGCCTTAGTTCTTGGTAAATTATCTGGAAGAGCAGGTCTTAAATCTAGATTGAGAGACCTAGGTTATGATTTTGATGAAGATCAATTAAACTCACTTTTTATAAAATTTAAAGATCTTGCTGATAGCAAAAAAGAAGTAACTGATATGGATTTAGAATCAATTATTCTTGAACATTCAAGGTCAGATAAAAATAAGCAATTTTTAACTCTTGGAAATATTGAAGTTTATTGTGGTAATAAAAATGAGCCAAAAGCTTCAATAGAGTTAATCGATGAGAATGGAAAAAATATTAAAACTGAATCAATTGGCACAGGTCCAGTTGATGCAGTCTGTAAAGCCATAGATAAAGTCATAAGTTTCGTTTCAAAATTAACGGAATTTAGTGTAAATTCGGTGACAGAGGGCATAGATGCATTGGGAGAGGTTACAATAAGAGTAGAAAATGAAAATGGCAGAACTTTTACTGGCATAGGTTCTGATTCTGATATTGTAGTTGCTTCTGCAAAAGCTTATTTAAATGCAATAAATAGGCAAGTGCAAATGATGAACGAAGGGTCAGAGTCACCAGGTTCTGGAGCAGGTAGATGAAGAAAACATTGTTTGAGAAAATTTGGGATTCGCACGTTGTTGAGCAGTTAGATGATGATTTAGCCTTAATTTATATTGATTTGCATTTAGTTCATGAAGTTACATCTCCTCAAGCTTTTGAGGGATTAAGGATCAACTCAAGAAAGGTTAGAAGGCCTGATTTAACTGTTGCAACAATAGACCATAACGTTCCAACTTCGGATAGATTTAATATCAAAGATCCAATTTCAAAACAACAAATTGAAACTCTAAGAAAGAATTGTGAAGATTTTAAAGTTCCAATTTATGATATAGACAATATTAATCAAGGAATTGTACATGTAATTGGGCCTGAGCTCGGTTTAACTCAGCCTGGAATGACAATTGTGTGCGGAGATAGCCATACTTCTACTCATGGTGCTTTTGGGGCATTAGCATTTGGCATAGGAACTTCTGAAGTTGAGCATGTTTTAGCAACACAAACCCTTATGCAAAAAAAACCAAAAACAATGTCAATTGAAGCTTTAGGAAATTTACCTTTAGGAGTAACTCCTAAAGATCTAATACTTTCAATAATTGGCAAAATTGGTGTCGATGGTGGTACAGGACATGCAATTGAATTTAGAGGTAATGCATTTGAAGACATGACAATGGAAGGCAGGATGACAGTTTGCAATATGACAATTGAAGGTGGTGGTCGAGCAGGAATGGTGGCACCAGATGAAAAAACTATAGAATTTGTACAAGGAAAAAAATTTACACCTAAAGGTAAAAATTTAGATCAATTAATTGAAATTTGGAAAGAATTGAAGACCGACGAAGGTGCTAAATTTGATACAGAAATTAAAATTGACTGTTCTTCTCTTGAACCTCACATATCGTGGGGAACTAATCCTGGTCAAGTTGTAGGCGTAAACTCTTCAATTCCTGATCCAAATGACTTTGAGACACCGGAGAAAAAATCTAATGCTGAAAGTGCATTAGAATATATGGGCTTAGAAGCTGGCCAAAAAATTTCTGATGTAAAAATAGATAGAGTCTTTATTGGCTCATGCACAAATGGACGACTTGAAGACTTAAGAGCAGCAGCAAAGATAATTGATGGAAAAAAAGTTAGTAAAGATGTAAATGCAATGGTTGTTCCAGGTTCAGGGATAGTAAAAATGTTAGCTGAAAAGGAAGGACTTGATAAAGTATTTATTAATTCTGGTTTTGAATGGAGAGAAGCTGGTTGCTCAATGTGCTTAGCTATGAATCCAGATAAACTTAGACCTCAAGAAAGATGCGCTTCAACTTCAAATAGAAATTTTGAAGGAAGGCAAGGTAAAGACGGAAGAACCCATCTTGTTAGTCCTGAAATGGCTGCAGCAGCAGCAATTGAAGGTCACTTTGTTGATGTAAGGGACTGGATATAATGGACCCATTTATTAAACATAAGGGGTTAGTTGCACCTCTGGATAGATCAAATGTAGATACTGACCAAATTATACCTAAGCAATTTTTGAAAAGAATAGAAAGAACAGGTTTCGGTGAATTTGCTTTTTTTGATTGGCGATATCTTGAACCTGGGGTTTTAAATCCTGAATTCATTTTGAATGAAGAAAGATATAAGAGTGCCTCTATTTTAGTTTCAGGTACAAATTTTGGTTCAGGTTCCTCAAGAGAACATGCTCCATGGGCACTCCTTGATTATGGTTTTAAAGTTATTATAGCTCCAAGTTTTGCTGATATATTCAGAAATAATTGTTTTCAAAATGGAATACTTTCTATAATTTTGGATAAAAAAGAAGTGGATTACATAATGGGAATGTCGTTATCAACTAAAAATTATCAATTAAATGTCGATTTAAAAAATGAAACCATATATGATGACTCAGAATTTAAAACAAGTTTTAAAATTGATCCTTTTAGAAGAGAATCTTTGCTTAAGGGTGAGGATGAAATTGCAAGAACACTTACAGCAAGTAATTATATTGATAGTTATGAAAAAAATAGAATTAAAAGATGGTGATTAATGAAATTTAAAATTGCTTTATTATCAGGAGATGGAATAGGGCCTGAAGTTACAGAAGAATCTTTGAAGATATTAGATGGGATTTCAAAAAAATATGGTCATGAATTTGAATTTGATTATCAAGATGTTGGTGGAATTTCAATTGATAAACATGGTACTGCAATTACTGAAGAGGCACTAAGTAAGTGCATGGAGAGCCAAGCAGTATTGTTTGGGTCAGTAGGGGGGCCAAAATGGGATGATCCAAATAGTGATGTGAGGCCAGAAGATGGCATCCTGAAATTAAGAAAAGAATTGGATTTGTTTGCCAACATTAGGCCAGCAAAAGTTTATCCAGCTCTTTCTAATTCAAGTCCTTTAAAAAAAGAAATTTTAGAAAATGTTGATTTCATCATTATTAGAGAACTAACCTCTGGTTTATATTTTGGAGAACCAAAAAAAAGATGGGTTGATAATAATAAAAGGTTTGCAGTTGATACATTAACGTATAATGAAGATGAAGTGAGAAGGGTGGTGAAAGTTGGGTTTGAAATGGCAAAAAAACGTGAAAAAAAACTACATTCTTTAGACAAGATGAATGTTATGGCTAGTTCAAGGTTGTGGAGAGAAATTGCAGATGAAGTTTCAAAAGAATATCCAGATGTAGAATTAATTCATATGTTGGCGGATAATGCTGCAATGCAAATAATAACTAATCCCTCTGACTTTGATGTACTAGTAACAGAAAATACTTTTGGTGATATATTGTCGGATGAGGCTGCAGTAATTGGAGGATCAATGGGGATGTTGCCATCAGCAAGTTTATCATCTATCCCGGGCCAAATTGATAAAAACGCCAAACCCGCTCTTTATGAGCCTATTCATGGGTCAGCCCCAGATATTGCTGGTAAGGGTATCGCTAACCCAATTGCTTCTATATTAAGTACTTCAATGATGTTAAAGTGGTCATTTGGCCTTGATGAGGAAGCTGAGGAAATAGAAAATGCAGTAAATAGCTTGATCGATAAGGGCTTGAGGACTAAAGATTTATCAGATGATGATTCTTATCTGACTACAAGTCAAATGGGCGATGAAATATATAAATTGATTAATTAAAATGAGTAATAAAAATTTCTTTATACCAAAAAAAATTATTGGAGAGATTATTTCTCACGCATTAAATAATGACCCTAATGAGAGTTGCGGAATTCTTCAAGGAAAAGGAAATACTTCAACTAAATTTCATCCATTAAAAAATATTCATGAAGCTCCCCAAAACAGATATACAATAGATCCAGTGCAATTAATGAATACAGAAAAGGTCTGTCATGAAGATGAAGAAGAAATAATTGGAATAATGCATTCACATACTCACACACAAGCGTATCCATCTGAAACAGATGTAAAAAATGCCCTAACTTCTGGCTATATTGAGCAAATATACATTATTGTTTCCCTTGTAGAAAAAGTAAGACCTATTGTAAAGGCGTTTAAGATTAATAATCACGGTGAGATTAGTGAAATATTTATAGATTTTGATGGTCCGAAATATATTAGTCGATAATATTTTTTATTAACCACCACTCCATTGAATCAGAAAGAGCCATCCAGCTTGCTTCAATAATATTTGATGATGCTCCAACGGTAGTCCATACTTCTTTATCATCAGCAGACTCAATTGAAACCCTAACTATTGATTCTGTTGCTTCAGACTCATTTACAACCCTAACTTTATAGTCTGTCAATTTTACTTTATCAAGAGATGGATAAAACTTTAATAATGCTTCTCTTAAAGCTTTATCTAAAGCTGCAACAGGACCATTGCCAAGAGCAGTTTTTTCAATTTCAATTTCATTTATGCTTAGTTTTATATAAGCAGTGCATTGGTTTTCATTGTCTAATTTAGTACTTTTTAGCCTTACATCGTATTCAATTAAGTCAAAAGGAGATTTGGTTAATCTTTTTTCCTTTTTTAGTAGTAATTCTAACGATGCTGAAGCCACTTCATAGGAAAAACCATTATTTTCTTTATTTTTAATAAAACTTGTTACATTTTTAATATCATCATCATTAAATTTATCTAGTATGTTTAATTCTTTTAGTCTAGAAATTAGATTGCTTCTCCCAGCTAATTCAGAAACAGTTATGTTAGATAAATTACCGACTTTTTCTGGATTCATATGTTGATAAGAATCAACGTATTTATTTACTGCAGATGCATGCATTCCGCCCTTATGTGTAAAAGCCATACTTCCAACGTAAGGAGCATAAGGAAATGGCGTCCTATTAACAGTATCAGAAACAAAATTAGATACTTCAGTTAAAGATTTCATTTTCTCTTTACTCAATAATGAGACGCCTTTTTTAAAATATAAATTCGCAATAAGGCTTATCAAGTTAGTATTGCCACATCTCTCACCGTAACCATTTACTGTTCCTTGAATGTGGGCAACACCTTCATTAAAAGCTGATAAAGTGCAGGCAACAGCAGTGTCTGTATCATTATGACAATGGATTCCAAGTTTTGATGGGTCAATATGTTTTTTTACTTCAACCAGTACCTTCTCAATGTCTTCAGGAATCATTCCGCCATTAGTGTCACATAATGCTACTATATCTGCTCCTGATTCATATGCAGTGATAAGTGTTTTGATGGCATAATTTTTATCTGTATAAAATCCATCAAAAAAATGTTCTGCATCAAATATAACCCTTCTATCTCTTTTTGATAAAAAATTTACTGTTTCTTCAATCATTTTTAAGTTTTCATCAAGCGAAGTTTCTAAAACCTTTAGAACTTGTTTAGAAGAAGATTTACCTACAACTGTTAAAACTTCTGCTTCAGAATCCAACAGAGCATTGACGATAACATCACTTTCTATATTTGCATCTGGTTTTCTTGTCGATCCAAAAGCACTTATCTTTGAATTCCTAATATTTTCTTTTTGAATTACTCTAAAATATTCATCATCTTTTGGGTTTGATCCTGCATAACCCCCTTCAATAGTATCGATTCCTAATTCATCAAGCTTTAAAGTTATGTTGATTTTATCTTTTAGAGAAAGAGATATACCTGATTGCTGGGCACCATCTCTTAATGTTGTGTCATATAATTCAATATTCAATATTTTTTCCTACTAAATGAAAGATTTAATATATCACGGCAACCAAAGGTTAGACGAATTTTTCTGAATCTTCTAAATTCATGATTATTTTATTTCCAATTAAAAATTGCCCACTCCAATCATAAATAATTTCACCTAGAGAATCATTATTTTTATTAATTAATTTTTTAAATGAAGTAAATTCGGAAATAAAATTATAGTCTTCATCTAGATTGTGTATTAGTCCTCCTGCCTCTTGAATAATTAATAATCCTGCACCAAAATCCCATATACTTGCGGGGCCAAATAAACCAAATTTAATTACTCCTTTTGCAAGTAAAGCCATCTCATATGCAACACTACCAATAACCCTTTTTTCTCCTTTAATTACTTTATCCCATGGTTTTATGTTTCTATCCTTGTTTCCATTGATAGAACTAAAAGAAGAATATGATGAGGCGGAACCCTCATCTAAACTTTGGTTTAATTTTTCAATTAAATTTAATTTAATTCCGTTTGCATAGGATCCATTATTTTTTGAAGCTGAAAATATTAATGATTTCTTATTATTTGGCCACGGAATCCATATAGAGCCTGCAATAGGCTCTAAATCTTTGAGTAAAGCAATTGAAATTGCAAAATTTGGTATGCCATTTACAAAATTTGTTGTTCCATCAATAGGGTCAATTACCCAAATATATTTAGAATCTTTTAAATTTTTTAACTTATCCTCTTCACCAACAATTGCGTGATTTGGGTATGTTTTATTTATGTTTTCGACAATGATTTTTTGAGTATTTAAATCAATTTCCGTAACTAAATTATTTCTTTTGTCCTTAGAATATATTTCAAATTTGCCTTCAAAATTTTCTAACACATAATTTCCTGCAATCTTAGAAATATTTATGCAGAAATTTTCATATTTTTTGTAGTTTTCCATAATTTGAATTTATTAAAATTATTAGTAATAGAATTAAATATTAGGATAATTGTATTAAAATAATATTATGAAAAAATTTAAAAGAGATAAAGAATTAGTTTTAAGAATGTATTTCACCTGGTTTTTGCTGGGAATACTATATTTCTTTTTCGCATTGTTTCTAAATGCTTTTGGTGTACAATTTGGCTTTATTGCTGTAATAGTACTAATTTTTGGATCAATTCAATATTTTATGTCAGATAAAATGGTTTTGTACTCTTCGGGGGCAAAATTAATTAACAGATCTGATGATGAAGAACTTTTTCAAATAGTTGATGAATTAAGTTATTTAGCAGGAATAGATCCACCAAAAGTTGCTGTGATGGATTCAAATGTTCTCAACGCTTTTGCTACTGGCAGAAATACAAAAAATTCATTAATTGCTGTTACTACTGGACTAAGGAAAAATCTTAATAGGTCTGAACTAAGAGCTGTTGTTGCCCACGAAATAGCTCATATTGTTAACGGGGATGTTAAAGTGTTAGCGATTGCAAATTTCTTCGTTATGTTATCAAGCTTTCTCATGCAAATGTTTTTCTGGAATATGCTCTTTGGCGGCATGGGAAGGAATCGAGATAACGGTGGAGGTGCAGGTGCAATTTTTTTATTATACATTGCAACAATGATTGTATACTTTATAGGCCAACTTTTAGTTTTAGCATTAACAAGGTATAGAGAATTTGGTGCAGATTATACTGGTTCAAATTTATCTGGAGAACCAATTGAATTAGCATCAGCATTAAGAAAAATAGCAATTTCTTCAATTTCAATTCCAAGTCAGGATCTGAGACAATTCAAAACAGCAAACGCTTTCATGATTATCCCTTCACTCTCTGGTGATGATATTTCAAGATTAATGTCTACTCATCCACCTGTTGAGGAAAGAATAAGAAGACTAATTGCATTGGAAAAACAATCAGGAAATTGATTTGAGTAACAGCTTTTTTTCTAAATTCTTTAAAAATGACCCAATTGAAAAACTGTGGAACTTATTATCATCAATTAATTTTCTTGAAAATGAAAATCTTTTAAAAGTAGATAATAAAGTTGGTGTCATGTGTTGGGAAAAAAATGACCAGATTAAAGTATTTTGCGAGACAAAACTAAAAAAAATCTTAAATGATGGTGTTGATGAATCAAAAACAAATTTCAATTTAATAGATGAGAGCGGAGAAGTGGTTTGGATTATTTTGGATGACAATGACTTTAATGAATTAATCGCTTCAGCATTTACTGTGGTCAATGCTTTATCACAGGAAATCAGTAATGAAAGTGTGATGGGCTTAATCTTCCCTATTTTTATTGAAAAAAAAGACAATTTAAATTATCTGGACAAAGATCAAAAACTATACTTAATATTTAATGAAAATCCTCCAGGTTATTATCCATTGGTTTATCAAAATGAAACAAGACAACCAATTGCAGAAATTGAATTATTTGATCTTATTAAAAATTTAGGAATAGTATTAAATAAAGATCAGAGAAAATGGTTTAGCGTTGACAATATACCAATTTAAGATGGAAACCCTTATTTTAAATAGTTCTGAAAAAATTAACGAAATTACATCAATTTTTGATAGTTATGAAGTTGATATCAATTTAAAAAACCTCCTACATGTTGAAGATATTTCTAAAAAAACTACAGGGATCTTAATCACAGATGAATTTGATTTATCTTATCTTAAACCAATTATTGATTACGCCAGCAAAAATAATATTAAAATTTTGGCTGTTGAAAGAGGTTTACTGTCTTTGATAAATTTTATAAATGGTCAAAGTAATGAAATAGAAAGGCCATTTAGTGGAAACAGTTCTACTTTTATTTCATTGGGATCAAAGCTTGCTGAAATAATTGGTGGTGCCGGGCCACTTAAAACTAATTTTGACTATAAGTTTGAAATACCTATAAAAGCACTACCTCCGAATTATTTACCTTCAAGTATTAATTTAGAAAGTGGATGTATTGAAGCAATTGAATCAGAAGGAAAAACTAATATCTTGGGAGTTTTGTGGCCAATTTTGTCTGGGCAAAAAATACCCTCAAGATTTGAAAATATTTTAAGTTGGATTTCAGATTAAAATAATTGAAATTTATTGGGGAGATTTTTACTATTAAATCATCAAATAATATATAGAAATATGGTACTTCCTGAAAAAGATAATATAAGATTAATCGGCATTGAAGAAGAGATGTCAAATTCGTACCTTGATTATGCTATGAGTGTAATTGTTTCAAGGGCTCTTCCTGATGTTAGAGATGGATTAAAACCAGTTCAAAGAAGAATCCTTTATGCAATGTATGACACTGGGATGAGATCTAGCTCCTCATTTAAAAAGAGTGCAAGATTAGTTGGTGAAGTGATGGGTAAGTACCATCCTCATGGTGATTCAGCAATTTATGAAGCGATGGTAAGGCTTGCTCAGTCATGGTCAATGAGATACATGCTTGTTGAAGGTCAGGGTAATTTTGGTTCAACTGACGGTGATTCAGCTGCAGCAATGAGATATACAGAAGCAAAATT
>CEUR01337274.1_pt1 | contig 11236 bp, 11 predicted proteins | sample 356411 | NCBI WGS metagenome assembly CEUR01 (sample SAMEA2622715, study PRJEB7988) | marine metagenome | biome: marine biome (ENVO:00000447); feature: surface water layer (ENVO:00002042); material: "saline water (ENVO:00002010), including plankton (ENVO:xxxxxxxx)" | depth 5 m
CTCTTTAAGATTGTCCCAGAAAAATGTTCCAGGATTTATATCAGACCCTCTATGGATTTCTTGCAAGCATGTAGGAGAAGTAAAATTAATTTCTGATAGCTTATTTCCCAATAAATCGGCACCAGCAAAATAAATTTTATTTTCTCTTAGATAAGGAGTAATTTTTGCTGCTATATCTCTATCAGAATCAGATATATCTTCTACTTTTGAAGTAGCACCAACTGCAAGATTACCTCGAAAATCCCTATCTGAGGCTAAACGAATAAGTTTTTTTGGTAGCAACTCATAATTTATAAAAGTTAGTCTATTATCCCCTTTTTTAGCAGCATCAACATATTCTTGAGCGATAATATGTTTTTTTCCTCTTTGTGTAATGGTCTCCCAAATAACATTAAGATTTTTATCATCCTTATGTACAAAGAATATGGATTTACCGCCCATACCATCAAGTGGCTTTAGAACTACTTTTTCAAAACCTTTATCGAAGACAGTTTTGATTTCATCCAGTGAATTAGTAACTCTTGTGTATGGTATTAAATCTGGAAAATTCAGAATAATTAATTTCTCGTTATTTTCTCTCAATGATTTTGCTGAATTGATACAATCGACTCCTGATAATTGAAATAATTGCGTTAGATAAAGATACTCTTTATTAAATGGTGGGTTTACTCTGTTGATAATGTAATCAAATTCCTTAATTTTAATATTTTCAGGATTCTGTAAAGAAAATTTGATATGTTCAGAATCTTCAAAATAAACTCTTTTAGAATTTGCATAAAGATCATTATCTTTATAAGTCACATCAGATACATTAAAAATTCTAACTTCATAATCACGAACAAAGGCTTCCTTCATTAAATATGCAGAAGTATCTTTCTTTAGATTCATTGAATCTAGATCATTAATAATAAAACCTACTTTCATTTCTTTAAAAATTTATCCTTGATAAAGCGACTATTGGAGCAGTCTCAGCTCTAAGTATATTTTCGCCTAAATTAAAAAAAGTTGCTTGATTTTGTGAAAGAAATTTTTCTTCAGATTGATCAAAACCAAATTCTCCTCCTGATATAATCAAGTCACAATCTATATTCACTCCTAAAACCTCTTTAGCATTTTGATTTAACACAATAATATTTTGGAATTTTTCAAAATTTAATGAAAATAATGAATCTAAAAAATAAATTTTAGGTAAATAAAAATTTTCCGATTGTAAAAACGCAGATCTGATTATTTCCTGATACCTTTTTGTCTTATCTATTTCTTTCTCTAAATTATACTGATCTTTAGTTTTGGCAGAAATATAGCAAATAATATCTTTTACACCCACTTCCACTATTTTTTGTAATTGAAATTCGAATTGTGTTTTTTTAAGAATAGGCACAAGAGCCGTTATTTTAAATTCTCTCTTTTGATTTTCTTTTTCTATTACTTTTATAGAATCTTTGCCATTAAATATAGCTAAATTTCTAATTCCTTGACCATCGTATATATAAATACGCTCGCCATTCTTAATTTTAAGTACTTTTTTCAAATAATGTATTTGACTATTGTCTAAAAAATGATCAATATTTTCATCTAGTTTTTTTTTGAGGAAAATTGAAGCTGTTTTCATTACGAGCAGCAATTATATCATTTAGATGTCGACGAAGTTTAATACAAAGAAGAGAAGTTTAAGAACTGAGGTTAAAAGAGCTATCAAAAGATACTATCGAAATCTCGATGGGCAGAATCCAATTGAATTATACAATCTTACATTAAGTCAAATTGAACCGCCTCTTTTAGAAGTGGTTTTAAAAAAATGTAGAGGCAATCAGTCGCAAGCAAGCAAAATACTTGGATTAAATCGAGGTACGCTGAGAAAGAAGATGGCAAAATATGGATTGCTATAATGATAAAAATTAAAACCGCTCTATTAAGTGTTTATGATAAAACCGGCATAATTGAGCTTGCACAGTATTTGGCTAAAAATAATGTTGAAATACTTTCTTCAGGAGGTACGGCTAAACATCTAATAGAAAATGGTATTAAAGTAACTGAAGTATCAGAATATACAGGCTCTCCTGAAATGTTCGATGGTAGAGTTAAAACTTTACATCCTAAGATTCACGCAGGCATTCTTGCTCGTGGTAAAAAAGATCAAATAGAGTTAGAAAAATTTGGGGCTAAAAAGATAGATTTAGTTGTCGTCAATCTATACCCTTTTTCAGAAGAAGTGGCTAAAGATTCTTCAGAACAAGAAATCATAGAAAAAATAGATATTGGTGGTCCAGCTATGCTCAGGGCAGCAGCAAAAAATTTTGAACATACTATTGCAGTTTCTGAGCCTGAAAAATATAAAGAAATAAATGTTGAGGGAATGCATATAGAAAGTTCACGAGAATTAGCAAAAAGGATTTTTGATTTCATAAGTAAGTATGATTGGGATATTGGTGGATGGTTTGGTGGAGAAGGTATTCCAGAAAGGGTTGATCTAAGATATGGAGAGAACCCTCATCAAGAAGCAAATCTTCTTATAGATGAAATGTCTCCAATTGATTTCATCAATCCTTTGCAAGGCAAGCAGATTTCTTATAACAATGTAACTGATGCTCTTTCAGCTTGGGCATGCGTGAATGAATTTGAAGAACCAGCTGTATGTATTGTTAAACATACAAATCCTTGTGGTGTAGCAACCGATGAAAATCTAAATAAAGCTTATGAAAAAGCATTTTCTACAGATCCAACTTCAGCTTTCGGAGGTGTTATTGCTTTAAATACTACGGTTGATAGTGAAGTCGTTCATAGAATGATTGAGAATCAATTTATTGAAGTTTTGATAGCACCAGATTTTGATGATGCTTCACTTAAAATCCTATCTAAAAAACCAAATATAAGGGTATTGATAGGCAAAGAGATTGCATCTGACCAAGAAGAAATGAAATTTATTACAGGAGTTGTCTTGAATCAAAAAACAGACAATGCGGATTTTTCTAGTATGGATTTAAAAACTGTGACAGAAATCAAACCAAGCAAAAGTGAACTTGAAGATTTAATTTTTGCCATTAAAGTTGCAAAGCATGTGAAATCAAATGCAATTGTTATTGCTAAAAATCAAATGACTCTCGGTATTGGCGCTGGACAGATGAGTAGAGTGGTGAGCTCAAAGATAGCTTTCATGAAAGCAGAAGAAGAAGGTCTTGATATCAGTAATTGCGTTTTGGCTTCTGATGCTTTCTTCCCTTTTCGAGATAATATTGATTTAGCTGCTGAAAAAGGTGTGAGACATATCATACAGCCAGGCGGTTCAGTCAAAGATGACGAGGTTATTAAAGCAGCAGACGAACATAAGATCTCTATGACTATGACTGGAGTTAGGCACTTTAAGCACTAATGAATATTTTAGTTATAGGGCAAGGTGGTAGAGAGCATGCAATCGCTTGGAAATTACAGCAATCAGAAAAAGCAGCTGAAGTTTTTGTTGCTCCAGGTAATGGTGGAACTGAACTTGAAACTGGTTGTACTAATGTAGATATTTCTTCTAATGATTTTCCAATGATTAAATCATTTGTTGAAGAAAAAAATATTAAATTAGTTGTTGTTGGTCCTGAAGATCCACTAGTAAATGGTATTAAAGATTATTTATCAGCTTCTAATGTTCTTGTCTTTGGTCCTGATGCTAAAGGAGCACAACTTGAAGGCTCAAAAATATTTTCTAAAGAATTTTTATTTGAAAATAGTATTCCAACTGGAGAAGCATCATTTTTTTCTTCATCAGATAAAGCAATAGATCATCTTGAAAAATCTCATTTTCCAATAGTTTTAAAAGCTGATGGATTAGCAGCAGGTAAGGGAGTTTTAGTCACCAGTAGATTAGAGGAAGCAAAGGAATGGGTTAAAGAAGTTATGGAAGATTCTAAATTTGGAGTTGCGGGAAAAAATATTCTTATTGAAGAATGTTTGTTTGGTACTGAGCTCAGTTTCATGGGCATATTAACTCCTCAATCTTTCATTCCATTTGAAACTAGCATTGATTACAAACCACTCCTTGAAGGCAATAAAGGTCCAAATACTGGAGGTATGGGTTGTATGTCTCCCTCTCCCTTCATGAATGAAGATTTAAAAAAGAATATTGTAGAGACGGTTGTGAAGCCAACAATATCTGGGTTAAAGAATAAAGGAATTAACTATTATGGCTTTATGTATTTTGGTTTAATGGTGAAGAATAATATTTCCAAAGTTCTTGAATTTAATTGTCGTTTAGGCGATCCTGAAACTCAATGCTTAATGATGCAAATGGAATCAGATCTTTTGGATGCTATTTTGCAAGCTTTAAACGGGGAAGAGCCTAAAATAACATGGAAGGCTGGAGCAACAATGGGTGTTGTAATAGCTTCAGGAGGTTATCCGAATTCATACAAAAATGAGGTTCCGATAAATATTAGCAACATTAAAAATGCGAAACTATTCCATGCCGGAACAAAATCTATAAATGATAAATTGGTAACCAATGGTGGCAGGGTTTTCTCTTTAAACTATTCTTCAGATTCCATAGATGACTGTAAAAGGTATATATACGATAATATTGAAAAAATAAATTTTGATAACATGACGTTTAGAAGAGATATTGGAGAAATTTATGAGTCTTAACGATAAAATTGCAAATGAACTAAATCATTTCTTAAAGATTATTACATACAAAGATGAGGCAAAAGCTGATGAAAGTCTGACTAAGTCAGATAAAGAAAAATCAATTTCATTGATGCGAGTTAATGCTTCAGGTGAAGTATCTGCACAAGCACTTTATAGAGGTCAGGCATTCTTCTCTAAAACACAGGAAGTGAAAGAGCATTTAATTAAGGCAGGAGATGAAGAATTTGCTCATTTAGAATGGTGTACTAAAAGACTTGAAGAATTAGGTGGTAAAAAATCTTTACTTGACCCATTGTATTATGCAGGTTCATTTACTCTTGGTTCGGTAGCGGCTTTAATCGGCGATGGAACAAGTCTAGGTTTTGTAGAGGAAACTGAAAAGCAAGTGGTTGAACATTTAAAAAGACATCTAAAAGAAATGTCGCCTGATGATAAAAAAAGTAGAGAGATATTAGAAAAAATGCTTGAAGAAGAAGAGATTCATGGACAAGAAGCTAAAGACCATGGAAGCAAAGAGCTGCCTGCTCCCATAAAAGTAATGATGACAGCAACATCTAAGATAATGACAACATTAAGCAGATATATCTAGTGAATGTTTACTTTAGAGAAAATTCTAATATTATTTTTAACAAACCAATCTCTATTCATTTCAATGGCACTAACAATATCATTACTTCTTGAGCAAACTGATTTTGTACTGTAGGGGTCAAGATCTCTTATTTCAGCAATCATTTGATTTGAATTGATAAATGCAATTGATAATTTTATAGGTGTATTCTTCATCCACATGCATCGTTTATCAGCATCAGGCCAGAAAAATATCATGCCTTCATCTTTATTAAGATTTCTTACGCCCATTAAGCCCTTAGCACGCAATTCATTAGTATCTGCAACTTGCAAGGAGATTTTCTTATCAGCAATAGAAACAAAGATTTCTTTTGAACTCAAATTAAGAGATATTGCGGCGGAGAGAAGAAATAGTATTCGAATAATCATCTGTATTAAAAATTGCTGAGCCAAGAACAAATGTATCAGCTCCTGCTTCAGAAACAACACTTATATTTTCAGGATTAATTCCTCCATCTACCTCTAATCTTACTTGATTGGATGACTTGTCAATAAGATTCCTCATATAAGATATTTTTTCAAGTACGCTGTCAATAAATTTTTGCCCACCAAAACCTGGATTAACAGACATAAGTAAAACTAAATCAATGTCTTCAAGATATTGTTCAGCAAATATAACTTCTTCAGCTGGATTGATAGCTATTCCTGCCTGACATCCTAAATCTTTAATCTTTTTTATAGTTTCTGAAACATCTTTGGTAGCATTAGGGTGAAAAGAAATTAAGTCTGCTGCAGCATCTGCAAACATTTTTACCAAATCATCGACTGGCTCAACCATTAAATGAACATCAATAAAATCTTTAATACCAAATTCTCTTAGTGATTTGCAAACCATAGGGCCAATCGTTAAATTTGGAACGTAATGATTATCCATGACATCAAAGTGTACCCAATCTGCTCCGGCATCTAGAACACATTTAACTTCTTCTCCAAGTCTTGCAAAGTCGGCTGAAAGAATTGAGGGAGCGATTATTTTATTCACTGTTTAATAGTTCTAAGGTGTCGATACTTCCAACATCATACCAATTTATATCTAGAATATCTGCTTTTAGATTTCTGCTCTCAGCCAGCTTTAAAAGGCAATCATGCCAATAATGAAAGGGTCCTTCTCCTATATTCTCAAATATTTTTTTATTAACAACGCTGAAGCCTGTCCAAGTATAATCCTTTTGATTATTTACTATAACTTTTCCTGATTCTATAGAAAAATCACCCGCATCTTCTTCATTCAATATAGAGAAAACAGTAGGAGAAGAAAAATTATTAAAATAAGAATAATCTAGATCGCTATATACATCTGAGTTAATCACAAGAAAATCATCATGGTCAAAATGCTCAATAGCATTTTTTATACCTCCTCCTGTTCCCAAAATATTTTTTTCATGACTGAAAACTATATCTATCAAATCAATATATTTTGCAGAGACATGTTCAATTATCTGTTCTGCTAAGTAATGTACATTGATCACTATTTTATTGCAGTCAATAGCAATGAGTTTTTCTATATGAAAATCAATTAAGGCCTTACCTTTAACTTTAATCAATGGTTTTGGAGTATTCTGAGTAAGACTTCCTAAACGCTTTCCATAGCCTGCGGCAAGAATCATGGACTTCATAATAATTTTTCTATTATTTGCATTTCTTCTTTGTATCCCAAAGTGTTTAGACCTAAATGAATTCTTTTAATAAACTTTTCAATATCGTCTTTTCTATTAAGTAATTTACCTTGTTTATTGTAATCGTTTAATAATGCAACACATCGCATTGAGCGGTGTGTTAATGCTTGCTTGATCAACATATCCGCATGATTTGCATCAAAGCCTAAAACATTTCTTTCGCAATGTTTTTGCAGTAATTCATATACCAGGTCTTCTGGATAATCAAAATCATGCTCATAAAGCAATGAAGCTAAGTCCATTCCAATTGGCCCTACATTAAGATCTTGAAAATCGATAATATATATTTGTTTATTATGTAAAAGGAAATTTCTTCTCTCGAAATCATTGTGAGTAGGTAAAAATGGTTGTTCCATAATTTGGCCAACTAATTTTTTTCTAAGTGCTTGCATCACCTTAACCTCATTCTCATCAATACTTATATTTCTGTCATCAAAGATATCTAAAAAATTAGTGGTTTGTTGCAAAAGATCGTCATATGAGAAAGCTTTAAGGACATCTTGATCCACAGAATAAATCAAAGATAATTGTTCTAGAGCTTCTTCTAAAATAAATCTATTTTCTATTTCTTTATGAATATCTAAAGTTATATCTCCCAAATCTTCCTGCAACATAAACTGCAAGTTTTCTGAAAATGCAAAAATTTCGGGAACTCTTACAGAATTGTTTGCAAGTAATTTTGCTGCATATAAAAATTTTGCTGGAGATGATCCAGAAGCTGCAGAATTTTTTTCTGTAGTTTCTTTTGATTGAACAGCCAATATATAGCTAAGTTCATCGGTGATTATTCTGTAGTAACTTCTACTGCTAGCTTCCTGTCTTAGTGGTGTAATCGTATATTTGTCACTACCTGTAGTGTTCTTAATCCAAATAGAGGCTTCTTCTAAATGTTTTTTCAATTATCTTTTACTATTTTAGGAACAGGGTATGCATTTACAGGAACAAAAAAATCTGGAATAAGTTCATGAAATGGATAATCTGCATATTTTCTAAAATCTGTTTCTCCATGTTCAGCTAAAATTGAATCATCAATAACAAAATTTCCTGTAAATTTATCTTTATCCTTATTTAGAATAACGTAAGCTGCATCTGCCATGATTTCTGGGCTTCTAGATTTATTATAAATTTCATCGCCACCTAACACATTGGCAACTGCTGCTGTCTTAATAGCTGTTCTTGGCCATAGTGCATTAACTGCTATTTTACCTTCAAATTCAGCAGCCATTCCTAATACACACATACTCATATTAAATTTAGCAATTGTGTAGGCTACAGTACTTTTGAACCATTTAGGATCCATATCCAAGGGTGGTGAAATATTTAAGATATGTGGATTAGAAGATTTTAGTAGATGTGGAATACATAATTTACTTGTTAAGAAAGTTCCTCTTCCATTTATATTATGCATTAAGTCATATCTTTTCATTTCTGTTTCAAGTGTGCCAGTGAGACTTATGGCAGATGCGTTATTGACGCAAATATCTATACCACCAAATTCATTGATGGTTTTTTTTACACTCTCTATTATGCTTTCTTCATTTCTAATATCACATTTAAGGGGTAAACATTCTCCTCCAGCTTCTTCTATTTCTTTTGCGGCTGTATATATTGTCCCCTCAAGTTTGGGGTGTGGTTCAGTAGTTTTAGCGGCAATTGCTACTTTTGCTCCATCTCTTGCTGCTTTTAATGCAATTTCAAGACCAATTCCACGACTTCCGCCTGTCATAAAAATAACTTTATCTTTAAGGCTCATAAAACTTTTTCCTCTTGTATAAGTCCTATAATAACAAGCATATGTCAAAAGTTCATAATTGGTTTTTTTTAATATTACTTTTAATTTCGAATGTCATTTATTCCGAATGTCATGAAAAGGAAAATGTAAATAGCCTTGAGATAAGGAATGGACAAATGGAAGTTGGAGAAAATAGCATAGTTAAGTTTAAAAGTGCTATTACAACAGAAGATAAATTTGAACTTAAGAATGTGGAAGTAACCACTTGTGCTGAAAGCTCAGTTTGGAGTTTGGAAGCAGAAAATGCAACATTTAATGAATCTGACCGAGAACTGGTAATAGAAAATACTAAACTTAAAGTATTTGGTGTTCCAATCTTTTGGATTGGAGAAGTTTCTCTCAATCAAAATGATAGTTTCAGCATTCCTAATCTGGGTCTTACTAATTCAAGCTTAGATATAAGCTATAAATTTAAAAACAAAACTGAAAATACTCTTCTTCAAGTAGAACCAATTTATTCTGATTCCTCATTAGGTCTTTCATTTAGTTTTGAGTACGATGATGAAACAAATTATTTAGAATTTGATAGCCTTAGCATGGATGATGAGGATGATTCTTGGGCTTATAATCTTGATGCGCAAATCAACTTCAATGACTTCATATCCTTAGACGTAGATTATTCTGATTTTAGTGGCAATTCATTAATACAGAATTATGGTTTTCGATACCTGGATTTAAAGAGAAGAAGTTTAGATTTAAAGCAATCAATTGGTTTGTCTATGATTTATGGAAATAGAAATTTTTCATTTTCTTCAAATAACTTTAAGAATATTGGATCATTAAGACCATTGTCTCATTCAAAAGATTTTTTCTTATATGAAAGATTTTATAACATTCAAGATTTGCACTTAGAAATAAGTTCAGAATATGCAAGTTTTAGAAGTAACTATCCATTAAGCCTTGATATGCCATATCAAATTTTTAATAGAGTTGATCGAGTGGCAAGAAATATTAGATTAAGCAAATCATTTTCTTCTGCTAATTACGACCATGAGCATGAATTACTTATTTCTTCGAAAGAATATGATATTCATGATTCACAAATGAAATTAGACTTAAATGATATTTCTTTAAAACAATCTTTTTCATTGCTTGAAGATAGAAGTTTGAAGATAGGATATATTTGGTCAACTTTTACAGATCAATATGCTCTACCAATATTAGACTCTTATCCAATTAATCCGTCTCCTGAAGCTAACATTTCACTTAGTCCATGGGTTGGAAAAGATCGAAATGCAAATATGCGAAAAATATATATATACAAAAAGGGAATGAATAAAAGTTTTAATTACTCTTTAGGAACAAATCTATATGAAAAATACAATTATGAACAGGAGAATATGATTTTCAAAAAATTCTTTAATAAGAAACCTATATTCTTTTCAATATCATCGAACAATAAGAATCTTAATATTTTTGCAATGGGCAATTATAGTTATGAAAAGAAAAAATTTATGGGTTTGATGGGTGGATTTAAATATATTGATGAAAAAACAAAATTCTCCATACAAAAAAATAAAATAATTCCATCAAGCTATCCTTTAAAAAGCCTAAATAATTATGTCGTAAAATTTAAGAGAGATTTTGATTCTTTTTCTATATTCTCAAGATCTCAGTATGCTCAAGAAGACAAAAGTCTTAATGAGAATATCCTTGGAGTCGAGTGGGAGTATGACTGCCTAAAACTTAGATTAAGTTTTGAAAGAGCTAAATTTTTTCCATTTATTGAATCAGATTATACTAATTTGCCATTTGATGAACATATTTATTTGACTAATCCAAAAGTAAAAAATAACCTAAGTTTTGAATTTGAACTTATTGGACTATCAAATCTCTTAACTCCAATAGATAATATTATTGAAAATGGTTTATTTAATTAGGATTTTATTTTTCTTACTTTTTGTAGGATCAAGCTATTCACAAGAATTAGATAGAATAGCTGTAATTGTTAATGATGGTGTTGTTCTTGAGTCAGATATTCAGATAAAAATATCTGATTATAAGAAAAATGCTGCTTTAGACGGCCTAAACATACCACCAGATTCTGTACTTAGGGAAAGCATTGTTGATCAACTTATTCTAGAGGAATTACAACTCCAAATTGCTGATCGTGTTGGTATAAAAATTAGCGATGAAGAATTAAATTTAACAATAAAGTCCTTAGCTCAACAAAATAATCTGACACTTGAAGATTTTATTAGTTATGTTGCAGACAGGGGAGATTCATATGCTCGACTTCGCGAAGACGTAAAAAGAAACTTAAAAATTAGAAGAGTCCAACAAGGGAGCATACAAAATAAAATTTCAATTACACGTGAAGAAGTTGAAAGTTTTCTTAAAACTGAGGAAGCCTTGAATCAGCTTGGTCCGGAATTAAATGTAAAGCAAATACTTATAAGAAAAGGCTCAAATAAAAATATTTCTTCTGTCCATAGTGAAATAATGCAAGCTCTTAAAAATGGTTCAAATTTTAATGAGTTCATAGTCAAATATTCAGAAGATGATAATAATG
>CEUR01337270.1_pt1 | contig 11161 bp, 9 predicted proteins | sample 356411 | NCBI WGS metagenome assembly CEUR01 (sample SAMEA2622715, study PRJEB7988) | marine metagenome | biome: marine biome (ENVO:00000447); feature: surface water layer (ENVO:00002042); material: "saline water (ENVO:00002010), including plankton (ENVO:xxxxxxxx)" | depth 5 m
AACATACATATGCGTCGATATCAGGTTGTTTAATACTATAACGCTCTCTGGGTAGTAGGATAAGGTACCGGAAAGGGACTGTGAATGAGCTCCATATGGCAAACACTCGAAGGTTACTTGGATCTAGTCGAAAAGCCAGCACGCTATATTGGTCTTGAACAAGGTGCACAGACCCCATCACACAAGCAATCAAATGTTGCATGGTTGCTAACATACCCCGATGTCTACGAAGTGGGCCTTCCTAATCAGGGATTGCAAATTCTGTATGAGATCCTCAATGAGTCTCCGATTGCAGAAGCAGAGCGAGCATATGCGCCGTGGGTTGATTTAGAGGAAATTATGCGAAGGGAGCGCATACCGCTATTTAGCGTGGATACACACCGGCCAGCAAATGAATTCGATGTGATTGCATTTAATCTGTCCTCAGAGCTTGTGTACACCAATCTTATAAATTGCTTAGACCTTGCAGGTGTACCTGTGATGTCTTCGGACCGAGATGGCAAGCACCCCCTCATTGGAGCAGGTGGACATTGTGTCTATAACCCTGAGCCACTTGCAGATATCGTGGACTTCTTTGCATTGGGGGACGGGGAAGAAGTTGTTTCTGACATTACGGGGGTTATCCATCAGTTCAAATCAAGCAAAAGCGTTTCGCAAAATCGGCATGAATTACTTTTAGAGCTATCACGTATCGAAGGTGTCTATGTTCCCAGCATGTACGAATCTACTTACGATATGAATGGCGCCCAGATCCTAAAACCTATCAATGACGAAGTGCCAGAACTTATCGAAAAGAGAACCATCATTGATCTTGAAGAGTGGCCCTATCCTAAAGAGCAATTAGTTCCTATTACTGAAGTAGTACACGACCGATTGAATGTGGAAGTATTCAGAGGTTGCACACGAGGTTGCCGGTTTTGCCAAGCAGGAATGATTACCAGGCCTGTCAGAGAAAGATCTGATGAGCAGGTACGAACTATGATCCAGTCGGGCCTAAAGCGAACAGGATATGATGAGGTAGCGTTGACGTCTCTTTCCACGGCAGATTACAGCGGTATAAAAGATGTGGTAGAAGAAACTGTCGCTGACCCAGTAAATTGCGGTCAAGTGAGCATCTCGCTTCCATCTTTGCGCGTAGACGCATTCACAGTAGATATCGCTGCGAGCATACAAAATGCACGGCGAACAGGGTTAACTTTTGCTCCAGAGGCGGGGACATGGAGGATGAGGCAAGTCATAAACAAACTAATCCGCGAAGAAGATCTGTATGGAGCGGTTGAATCAGCATTCTCACAGGGTTGGCGAAGAATGAAACTTTACTTCCTAATAGGGCTACCAACAGAAACCGACGAAGATACTCTCGGAATAGCACGTTTGGCTGCAAACTGTGTTGCGATCGGGAAACGCTACACGAGTGCTGCATCAGTGACGGTAAGTGTCGGGGGATTTGTCCCCAAGCCCTTCACTCCTTTCCAATGGTTCGGGCAGAACACCCTCGAAGAACTGAACCGAAAAGTACACATGCTAAAAGACGAAGTTCGGAAAACAAAAGGAGTGAAACTTAAATGGCATGACCCCAAGGCAACATTAGTGGAGGGAATATTAAGTCGAGGTGACAGGAGACTTGGAGAAGTCTTAAAAGAAGTGTGGTCTACAGGAGGAACTTTCCAAGAATGGAGCGAATATTTCAATCTCGATTTGTGGATCTCTGCAATGGAAAAGGCGGACCTAGAATACGAATGGTTTGCATACCGACACCGAAATGTTGAAGAGCCTCTTCCATGGGATCACCTAGATGCCGGACTGTATAAGGACTTCCTATGGCAGGAATGGCGAGATGCCCTTGAGGAAAAAGGACTAGAAGATTGCAGATGGACGCCTTGCTATGATTGCGGCGCATGTACCGGCTACGGATTGGACCATGTGGTCGCTTCAACGTCGCCTCCAGTCGGTGGCAGTCAAGGTACATGGCAAGACCTTGACAATGGAAGCTTCGCCCCCCAACTTCTGCAGATCTCAAGTAAAGCTAGATAAAATGATACTACGGCTACAAACGACCAAAGTTGGAAAAATTAGATTTGCGAGTCATAGAGACATAGCAAAAGTATGGGAAAGGTCACTTCGCCGTGCAGAAATTCCACTGGTATACAGTGAAGGTTTCTCCCCAAGACCTAAAATTGCATTTGGCTTGGCTTTACCTACCGGTGCCGAGTCAGAATGTGAATACCTTGATTTTCATTTAGACGATCAAAAATATGAGACTTCAAACATCTCATCAATACCAGAAGTCTTAACTAAAGTACTCCCCGAAGGAATTGCGATCACAGGAATGGTAAAAATGCAGAGTAAATATATCTCTCTTCAACAATCTGTGACCTCAACAGTTTGGGAGATTCAAGTTAAAGAAAATATAGAAGTAGTGAATAAATGGGTGAATCTAGTTCTTAATTCTAAAGAATTAATAGTTGAACGAACTCGTAAAGGAAAGAAAGTAGTTGATGATATCCGCCCGTATATCCGTGAAATTGAGCTTTTGGAAAGCACTTTAATGAAAAGACCGATCATACAAGCAGAATTAAAAACTCAGCCAAGATCTTTGCGGCCAAGTGAATTCTTAACATCAGCTGAACCAAACCTAACCATGGTTAAGCTGCGGCGTTTAAAACAATTTATTGACACAGGGGATAATCAAATAGATCCACTCGATTTGGGAGATTGTCTCGACTTTGATTTGGAACTGTGTTCACCATGAGAAGGGAAAAGAAAAGATGGACGAACAAGAGAATCGTGAAAAAGACACAAATGCGCAAGCAGGTAAAGTAGAACCGGAGAATAATTCCCAAAAACTGGAATCAAACTCCGAAAATGGATCTGGTTACGCTAAACCCAAGATAGGAGATTCAAGACCAGCGCCAAACGCACCAAAAACTGGTTCGCAAGGGAAAAAGAAGCGTAAACGACGCCGGTCAAAGTCTGGGAACTCAAGTCGCGAGAATACAGCTAATATTTCTGTTGAACTTGATGACGAAACTTTAAAAAAACGTCGAGGACGAGAGCGTAAAGGTAAGGCTGTGGGGCGTTACACAATGGTGGTTCACGTAGAGGATAATGTAACTCAGATAGCAATGCTTGAAGGGCGATCACTGATTGAATTCTACGTCTCACGACCCGCAGATGATATCAGTGAAATTCATGGAAACATCTACATGGGGAAAGTAGAGAATGTTCTTCCAGGGATGGAAGCAGCATTTGTTGATATCGGGACTCCTAAAAATGCGGTCCTCTATCAAAGTGATCTGATAAAGAATGCCTCAAGTAAATCAAACGAAACAACACGAATCGAAGAAGCACTAAAGAACAAAGAATCAATCTTATGTCAAGTTACTAAGAATCCAATTGCGCACAAAGGTGCGAGATTAACTCAAGAAATTTCCCTGGCCGGTAGATTCGTAGTCCTTGTTCCAAATACTGAAACATTTGGGATTTCAAAAAGGTTGCCAGAAAAGGAACGGAAGCGACTGCGTCAAATTCTGGAGAAGGCAAAACCGGCAGAACATGGTGTTATTGTCCGAACTGCTGCCCAACACATAACGAAAGAAGAGATTGAGCAAGACGTGTCACGCCTAATCAATCAATGGTTAGAAATCGAAAAACAGTGCTCAAAAGCGACGACTCCTAAACTGCTTTACCGAGAGCCTGAGATGCCTTTCCGAATGATTAGAGAGGAATTTAATAAGGAATATCGATCAGTCATCATTGATGATGCCGAGCTATTTGAGGAAGCTAAATCGTACTTAGCAACAGTTGCTCCCGCTCTTGCGGAACGTATTGAATATCATGACAGTGCTATCGAGGATGTTGACCTATTCGAGCGCTTTTATGTAGAAGAGCAGTTGGCTAAAGCTCTTGACAGCAAGGTCTGGCTTCCGTCAGGAGGTTCGTTAATCATTGAACATACGGAGGCGCTTACTGTGATTGATGTGAACACAGGAAAGAACGTGGGAACCTCAAGCTTGGAGGAAACTGTCTATCGCAACAATCTTGAAGCAGCTAAAGAAGTAGCCCACCAGCTACGCCTCAGGGATATCGGAGGAATTATTGTCATCGACTTCGTAGATATGGAGAAAGCTGAACATCGAAATGAGGTTATGAAAACATTCCGTGCAGAGCTAGCAAGAGATAAAACTCGTACTCAGGTCTTTGGAATTTCGGAACTTGGACTAGTTGAAATGACAAGAAAAAGAATCGGCGAAGGGCTAACACAAACATTCACCAAAGCGCATGAATAATAAACAAGCTTTTGAGAGAATAGTCGGTATTTCGGAGTAAACCGAATATCATGCAAATATGTATGCAGTAGTAAAAACAGGTGGAAAACAATATCGCGTTGAGGAAAACCAAGTCCTTCAAGTTGAGCTTTTGGGCGATATAGGAGAATCTATATCTCTTACACCGTTAATGCTAGTAGATGGGAAAACAGTCCTTGCGAAACCAAGTGAATTGGAAAACGTAAACGTAAACGCTGAGATAGTCGACAGAGGAAAATCAAAAAAAGTTACAGGGTTTACCTACAAAAATAAAAGTAATCAGCGTCGACGCTGGGGTCATCGTCAGAACTACAACGAAATCAAAATCACATCAATATCAAGGAACAAATAATGTCGAAAACAAAAGGTGGCGGCTCAACGCGAAATGGTAGAGATTCCAACGCCCAGCGGCTTGGCGTTAAGGCCTATGACGGTACGGCAGTGTCAGCCGGCTCTATTATCGTCCGGCAGAGAGGAACCAAGTTTCACCCCGGTCTGAATGTGCGCAGAGGTGGGGATGATACACTATTCGCAACCGTCAATGGTCGCGTTAAATTCGGCAGCCGACGTGGAAGAAAACTTGTAGACGTCCTTCCTGACTAACTTAAATTTCTCTCCTCCAGTCAAATAAATTAGTAGAATATCCTCCATGTCTAACTTTGTTGACGAATGTGGCCTCAATGTAAAAGCCGGCGACGGCGGCGCTGGATGCGTTTCATTTCGTCGAGAGGCTCACGTTGACCGAGGGGGTCCGGATGGTGGAGATGGTGGTAACGGAGGTGATATATGGTTAGTAGCAGACCATAACGTAGCATCCTTATTGGCTTTTCGAGATTATCCTCATCGGAAGGCTGACAATGGCAAGCACGGAAGTGGCAAGCGTCGACACGGTGCAAATGGAAGTTCAGAGTTAATTAATGTTCCTGTAGGCACTTTGGTTAAAGATTCCAAAGGCAACGTACTCGCTGATCTTTCCTCAACGGGGGCGAAATGGTTGGCAGCTGCTGGCGGACGAGGCGGTAAAGGTAATACTAGGTTCTTAAGTAATAGGCGAAGAGCTCCAAGTTTTGCTGAACAAGGAGAGCATGGAGAGGAACAATGGTTAAATCTAGAGCTGAAGCTATTAGCTGATGTCGCCTTAGTAGGCTTTCCTAATGTAGGCAAAAGCACGCTTATTTCTCGTGTTTCAGCTGCTAAGCCGAAAATTGCTGACTATCCCTTTACAACGCTGGTTCCAAACCTCGGAGTCGTGAAAGGGAACGAAGAGTTTGAAATGGTGATTGCGGACATTCCTGGGTTGATTGAGGGAGCCGCAGACGGAAAGGGCCTAGGTCATCAGTTTCTTCGACATGTTGAAAGAGCTCGAGTGTTGGCAATCCTTCTGGATCTTTCACCCTACGACGGACGTGAAGCACACAGCCAATTGGAGATACTTTTAAAAGAACTAAAGAACTACAAACCGGAGCTGTTAGACCGTCCCCGGCTGTTGATTTCATCCAAGGCTGATGTCGCGACTCAAGATCCCTTGGAAGGTTCCCTAATGATTTCGTCTGTTACCGGAGAAGGTGTTCAAGAGATGAAATACAAACTTGAACTTCTTGTAAAGCAAGCACGAGAAGCTGAGACCACCAACTCTGATGAAATAGTTATTCATCGTCCCCTGCCAAAAGGAATTTCTGTATTGAGGGAAGGAAATATGTTTATAGTCAAAGGTCGTCAAGCAGAAAGAGCGGTTTCTTTAAATGACCTAACAAATAGCGAAGCGCTTGAATACATTCAATTTACCCTTGAGAAGATAGGGGTGAATAAGGCTCTCCGCAAAGCAGGTATTAGACAAGGTCACTACGTGCAAATTGGCGAACTGCAGTTTGAATACATGGACGACGATGAACATTGGATTGATTGAGCAAAGCTAAATAAAAGACTTTCACATGCAATTCTGCAAGAATGAATAAGTGACAGTCATTGTAAAAATCGGAACTTCTTCGTTAACCAAACCCGATGGCTCAATTAGTGAGATTGCCATTGATAAACTAACAAAAGAAATCGCAATCGCTAAACAAGACTTTTCTGACATCGTTCTCGTTAGCAGTGGCGCAATAGGTGCCGGTCTTGCTGATCTTGGCTACGTAGGCAGACGCCCCACAGATTCTCGGGTTTTACAAGCAGCATCAGCAATCGGTCAGCCAAAATTAATGGCCACATATGCTGACAGCTTCTCAAAGCATAATATTTCTATCGCCCAGTTGTTAATGGCACCTGACGATTTCTTTGTCCGCAAACGATACTTACACGCTCGATCAACGGTTGAGGAGCTCTTAATCTCTGGAATCCTTCCAATAGTTAACGAAAATGATGCCATAGCCGATGACGCTATACGCTGGGGTGATAACGATAGGATAGCTGCCCTATTAGCCCAACTCCTTAACGCGGATCAACTGTTAATGCTTACTGATACTGATGGGATCTATTCTCAAGACCCAAAGAAAAAAACCTCTGATAATGTTAAATTAATTCGAGAAATAGGATCAATCGACAGAATAGATGCAGTGGTTGGAGGCGCTTCAGGTAATTTGGGAAGCGGTGGAATGGAGTCCAAATTAGCCGCTGCGAAAATGGCCTCGTGGGCTGGCGTGACCACAACAATCGCAGCCGCTACACGACTCAACGTTGTAGCAGACTCACTACTTCAAGTAGGGGAGTCAGGGACTATCATCCATCCAAAACCAAAACCCTTGTCGGCTCGAAAACTATGGATAGCTTTTGCGGTTCAGCCGAAAGGAAAGCTAGTGATTGATAAGGGCGCACAAAGAGCGATTGAAGAAAATGGTGGATCTCTTTTAGCAGTTGGCGTTCTTGAGATGCATGGGGCATTCGATAGAGGCGATGCCGTAGAAATCCTAAATGAGAAATCGGAACTTATTGCGCGTGGTTTAGTTTCCTATAGTTCTTCTCAACTTAAAGATTCCCTAAGCGAGGACGTGAGTGAAGCAAAAGATATACAACCAAGTGAGCTTATACATAGAGATGAGCTAGTCATCTTGAGCGAGAACCTTTACTGACACGAATAGTTTGCAGAAACTCTTTCGCAGCTTTGGAACCAAAAAGTGATGAAATGAACGTGTAAAGAATTCCACTAGACAGTAATGCAATCGGTGCTACCAAATAGGCGTTGTAATCAAATAGACAAAAAGAAATGGTTCCAGCGAGTATTGCCGAAATCAAACCCGGTACCAGAAAAAATCTTCTTACTAAATGTGGATCCTTCTTAATATGGAAATTGTCTGAAACTCTCCTCTTTAAGAGAAAATATTCAATCCAAGCACCTAGTGAGCTTCCTAATGCTAAGCCCAAAGCGCCAAGTGGCTGTGGGGTAGTATCTAGGGCTCGCGCAAATTCTGGTAGGGGAGAGAAAGAGGGAAAATTGCCGATCCTGATAATCGTGTCGCCGTCAATGGCAACACGGTCAAGCTGGAACATAAGTAGGAAACCCACGGATCCTGCTATTAAAACACGTAATCCTGCTAATCGCGCTGGGCCTTTAACATCTCCGAACGAGTAGCATAAATTTTGATAGAGCCTGCTCATTCCAGTCGCATAAAGGCCAAGACTGTATGCGGCTAAAATGATCCAAATATAAAGCGTATCCTCGCTTGTAAACTTGCCTCGCTCGAATAGAAAGTCAACCAACGGTTCTCCCATTGTTACGAAAGCAATGCTGGAGAATACTAAATAGAAGCCGATTCTTTCTGAGCTTGTTGTAAACCTTGTGGTTACAGCAGAGATATTATCTTTGTCCCTGGAGAATTCGGGAAGGTCTGCAGAAATAATCGACATCACAAACAAACCGATAGGTAACATGTAAATGATTTGGGCAAGCGATAGAGCTGTTAAAGCGCCGGTTGCAAGGAAACCGGCAAGGAACAAGTCAAGAAAGCCTGAGAATTGGATAACTCCTCTTCCCAATACAGCTGGGAAAAATTTTGAGACTATTTCACGAACAGCTTTTGAGCCTTTCTTAACTCCTAACCTAATTGAAGGGGATACTCTCATTACTACTGGAATTTGAACAAGGAATTGAAGCGCACCACCCACTAGAACGCCCCAAGCCGCTGCTTTCGCAACCGATGCATCAGACCAGCCTTGTGCCCAAGCTAATAGCGCAAAGACAATCTGGGCAGCGTTCCAAAGAATTGGGGCAGCAAAGGATAAAAAGAATCTTCTGTGTGCGTTAAGGACCCCTAAACACCAAGATGAAAGGACAATGAAACCCAGTCCAGCCCACATTATTCTGACTAAGTTAACAGTGAGTTCAAATGTTTCATCTGGCAGTAATGGGAGAAGAACTTTACTCATTGGTCGAGCAGCAAGAATTCCTATAATTACGATTACCGAGGTAACCAGTCCAAGAATAGTAACAATGGTGCCTGCGACCAATCCTGGTTCATCCTCGTCCTCGTGGTCATCAATGAGCCGGCTATAGGTAGGGATAAATGAAGCGGATAATGTTCCTTCGCCAAGTATATTTTGCAAAAGACCAGGTATTTGCAACGCTGCTTTGAAGGCGTCGGCAGCTACTCTGGTACCTAGTAAACCTGCGAAAATAAGCTCACGAATAAGGCCAGATAATCTTGATAGTGAGATCCCTGCACCGACGATCATTGCATTTCGGCCACTTGGTCTGCTTAGGTCACTTCTTGATATCCCGTTTTCCACAAGTTAAGCCTACCTCTAAACAAACATTCAACGGAAGCAACAGCAAATACACAATTTATCCAATACAGTTCGCATAAATAGTGGGATGCCCTCTACCCTTTAAGAGGTATGTCCTATCGATTTAACGAAGTCAACAAAGTAAGGGAGGATCTTCGCTCTGTTGAGTACTTAGCGGATGACGGTATTGCTGGCATTGTCTATTTAGCTGATCGCCTTCAGAAGCCCATACTTGTTGAAGGCCCTGCTGGAACAGGCAAGACCCAGCTCGCCAAGAGTGTGGCTGAGATGACTGGATCACGGCTGATAAGGCTTCAGTGTTATGAAGGCTTAGATGAATCCAAAGCTTTATATGAATGGAACTATAAAAAACAACTTCTAAGGATACAAGCAGAACGAAATGCTGATGAATCAAATTCATGGGAAGACCTTGAAGACAATATCTTTTCCGATGAATTTCTTCTAACTCGGCCACTTCTTGAGGCTATTCGCTCTGATGACCCTGTCGTGTTGCTGATTGATGAGGTAGATAGAGTAGAAATTGAGACCGAGGCTTTATTACTTGAGATACTTTCTGACTACCAAGTGTCCATACCTGAATTGGGAACAATGGAAGCTAAACAAATCCCGCTTGTGTTTTTGACGTCAAATAATACTCGCGAACTTTCAGAGGCCCTCAAGCGACGGTGCCTATTTCTCCACATTGATTACCCCGAGCTTGAACGTGAAAGGGAAATTATCCTGACTAAAGTACCTGATATCGAAGAGAATTTAGGTGATCAAATAGCTCGAGTTGTTAGAACTGTTAGACAATTAGAACTAAAGAAAGCGCCTTCCGTTTCTGAGACTTTAGATTGGGCGAGAACGTTAATTCACTTGGGTGTTGAACATATCGACGCTCAAACTGCAACTGACACAGTCAATATTCTTCTAAAATACCGTTCAGATATTGATAAAGCCATCAAAGAGTTCTCTACCGATGAAGATTTGAATCTGCCCGTGAGTAATTAATTGGAAATTGCAACTCATTCTCCATTGCTTGAACTATTAAATGGTTTTATCGTTGAACTACGAAGCGCAGGTTTACCGGTTAGCTTGACAGAAAATCTTGATGCAGTAGAAGCAGTGAAGCATATTCCCATCGAAGATCGAGAAACATTTAAATATGCTTTAGCTGGCACTCTTGTCAAGAATCACTCGCATTGGAAAGCATTTGAAACTGTTTTTGAAGTTTACTTCTCGCTGCGCGGACAAGAATACGAATTAGTTGATGGTGAATGGGAGTCTGATACGACTGATGCCGAGGCGGTAAATGAGCAAGAAGGGCAAGTAGCCGGGCAAGGCGGGAGTCAAGAAGGTTTAACCCAAGAGCAATTAGCAGAAATGTTATTTCAAGCACTTGCAAAACAAGATAGAAATTTAATGAGGACAGTTGCCCGTCAATCTGTCCAGCGCTTTGCAGGAATGGAGCCCGGTAGACCTGTGGGGGGAACATATTACTTGTACAGAACACTGCGAAACTTGAATCTCGAAGAGGTTTTGGATCGCTTACTTACTAGTAGCGCTGAGAGTGATCCCGATTCAGATTTTCTTGAGGAACGTTTAAGGAAAGATGAGTATGAACATAGGATTGAAGAATTAAAAAGAGAAATTGAGGCGGAAATCCGTCGTAGGCTTGTAGCTGACCGAGGGGTAGAAGCGATGGCGAAAACGCTTCGTAAACCTCTTCCAGAAGATGTTGACTTTATGCACGCCAGTCGAGAAGAGATGGTAGCTCTGCGACGTGCTATTTGGCCTCTAACTAGAAAATTGGCAGTCCGCTTAGCTAGAAAGAGGCGTCATGGAAGAAAAGGGCCGCTGGATTTCCGAAGAACGGTTCGTCATTCATTGTCTTATGGAGGGGTTCCGGCGGAACCTAAATTTAAATACCCTAAACCCTCGAAACCAGAGATAATGGTAATTGCTGATATTTCAGGATCCGTTGCTGCTTTTGCGAGGTTCACCCTTCACCTTGTTTATGCGTTAAATAATCAATTCTCGAAAGTCCGTTCATTCGTTTTCATAGATGGCTTAGACGAAGTTACTGACTTCTTTGAGAATGTTGATGACATTACCGAAGCGATACACAGAGTTAATACCGA
>CEUR01081977.1_pt1 | contig 11143 bp, 10 predicted proteins | sample 356411 | NCBI WGS metagenome assembly CEUR01 (sample SAMEA2622715, study PRJEB7988) | marine metagenome | biome: marine biome (ENVO:00000447); feature: surface water layer (ENVO:00002042); material: "saline water (ENVO:00002010), including plankton (ENVO:xxxxxxxx)" | depth 5 m
GTCCTCGGTCCAGTCACAAATATCGTTTGAATCGGGAACACCGTCACCATCAGTATCGGCATCACCGATGTTCATTACAGCAAATTGACCAATTATCTTGTGCATAGTCGCGCTTGGATGAGCTTTGTCGAAGAATAGATACTCATCGACATTTGACACCACATTTGCTCCACTTCCACAGATAGGCAGGGGCACCAACGGCACAGTAGCACCACCAGAACATGCTTGGTCTTGGGTGTTGGTTATTCCAACATGGTCTGCGTTATTGACAATCTCATTGAATATTGACCAGGCATCTATTAGGGTAATATCTATGCTCAATGTGTTGGTAAGGTTGGTAACTTCTTGAGCCAATTTAGAGTTGTACGAAACTACATTTGAAGCCATTGTTGCTTGTTGCTGGGCTGTACGTGATGCCCCTTCAGGCGTTAACTCCAATGGTGGCAAGTTCGCCACTACGAATCTAGAAGCACCCGCCAATTCTAGAGCCCGAATATGTGAAGCCATGTTCTGGCTGATAACATCTGGATTTCCTGTACCGTAGAGGAAATCATTTCCCCCTGCCCACAAGAAAATTACATCTGAGTTAGAGAAACTAGACTGCACGTTTGCAAGATAATTATTGATTTGTGTTCCAACATTTGGTAGTGTAAGGTAAGCATAACCCTGACCGGTTTGAGAACCGCCAAATGCCCGATTATCACCTTGTGCAGTTCCATCACCGAAAGTGGTTGTTAGCCCGTAAGAATCTGAAATATGCTCGATCCACACCGGGCCGTTAGAGAATCTACCTTTCCAGTAAGGGGGTGATGAAAAGACAACTGACACAATAGCACTGTTATTTCCATTCCCCATATCTGACAATGAATCACCAAATACAATCAAGTTGGATGCTGGTTGTAAAAATGAATCTCTCAAAACTGTGAATGGTTGGTTATCATTTACAACGGTTGAATCCAAACTCACCTCGACCGAGATGTCATGATAGGCGCCTCCAGAATAAAATCGGCTCAGAGGGATTTGGACGATATGGGTTGAAGCACCCATTTGGAACACGATTGAATCGTTTAGTATCACACCATTTTCATCGCTCAATTCCCAATCCAATGTAAGATTCCGATTGAATGGTGCTCCTGAAACATATACTTCAACAATGATTTCATCTGAAGAAGTCCAAACATATTCGCTGATGACAATTTCAGCTGTCAGTGCTCGCCCTGAAGTGGCATCGACCTGCATCGGCATACTGCCGAGTAACAGAATCATAACCAGTATCTGGACTCGCATGTTTATTCGATTATGTCCCAACTAATTATTCCCACGCCCATATTGCAAATTACAGAACTCAATATACGATAATAATCAGGGATAGATATGGCAAGAGCAGTATTAGGCGGGGGATGCTTCTGGTGCGTCGAAGGTGCATACAAGAACATGCGAGGAATAGAATCTGCATTACCCGGTTATGCAGGTGGGCATGATCCAAATCCAAACTACAAATCAGTATGCAGTGGTTCTACTGGCCATGCAGAGGTGGTTGAGATTATCTTTGATGAATCAATAATCTCATACGAAACCATATTGGAAGTTTTCTTCACAGTGCACGACCCTACTCAACTAAATCGTCAAGGAAACGATATTGGAACACAGTACCGTTCAGTGATTTACTACCTTGATGAGGACCAGAAAATTCTCGCCCAAAGAATCAAAGAGGATTTTCAACAATATTTTGATGATGAGATTGTTACCGAGGTCACTGAATTGTCAAATTACCATGAGGCCGAGGAATATCATCATAATTACTTTGAGTTGAACCCAGGAAACGGTTACTGTCAAATGGTTGTAGCCCCGAAATTAGCCAAAGTAAGGCACAAAATGTCTCATTTGTATTGATGGGCATTATTTTGTGCCACACCCCTTCGGGGTGGATATGGTGAACAACGTCGTTCGACCCCCAACCCCTGTCAATGAACCAGTTCTTGGATACCTCCCAGGAAGCAATGAGAGAACCCTACTGAAGGCTGAACTAGAAAAGCAGGAAAGAGAAGTTTTGGAAATCCCCTGTATCATCAACGGTGAAGAAGTATTCACTGGAGATGTTGTTGAGCAAGTAATGCCACACGACCACAGTCACGTTATCGCAAGAGTGCACATGGCCGGAGAAAAGGAAGTTAAATCTGCCATCGAGGCTGCCTTAGCGGCTCATGAAATGTGGTCAACTATGCCTTGGGAATCACGTTGTGCTATTTTCCTGAAAGCTAGCGAATTGCTAGCAGGCCCACGCCGTGCTGAGATAAATGCATCAACTATGCTAAATCAATCGAAGACTTGCCACCAAGCAGAAATCGATTCCGCTTGTGAATTAATCGATTTCTGGAGATTCAACAGCGACTACTGCCGTCAAATCTACGAGGACCTTCAACCTCCTGTGTCACCGTCTTCAATGTGGAATTCAAGCGAAGTTAGACCACTTGAAGGGTTCGTGTTTAGTGTAACTCCATTCAACTTTAGCAGCATTGCAGCAAACCTTCCTTCAAGTGCGGCAATCATGGGCAATACTGGTGTTTGGAAGCCGTCAAGGAACTCCTATGTGTCGAATTATAGATTAATGCGCTTGATGATGGATGCCGGTTTACCACCCGGTGTGATCAATTTCATCCCAGGTAAAGCGAGTGTTGTTGGAGACATCTGTATGTCTCATCCAGAACTCGCAGGGGTTCACTTCACGGGCTCGACTGCGGTATTCAGAAAGATGTGGAAGGACATTGCAAACAACCTAGAGAACATGCGTTCCTACCCAAGAATTGTTGGAGAGACCGGGGGCAAGGATTTCATCGTTGCACACCCTGACTGTGACAAGCGTGCTCTAACCGTTGCACTGCTTCGTGGTGCATTCGAATTCCAAGGACAAAAGTGCAGTGCGGCAAGCCGTGCTTACATTCCTGAAAGCGTCTGGGAAGCGATCAAGGATGAATACTGCGAAGAAGTTTCAAAGATTCGAATGGGCGACCCAAGAGACTTCTCCAACTTCATGTCTGCAGTTATCGACAGAAAGTCATTCGACAATATCACCGGATATATCGATAGGGCAAAAGAAGACCCAAGTTGCGAAATTGTGACCGGTGGAGGATATGATGACAAGACCGGTTACTTCATTGAGCCAACCACAATTCTTTGCAAGGATTCGAGATATGAATCAATGGCTGAGGAAATATTCGGCCCAGTACTTTCAATCCATATCTATCCTGACAGCGACTTTGAGAGAATCCTAGAAGTGTGTGATTCGACATCTGAATACGCATTGACCGGTTCGATTTTCGCTACCGACCGCAGGAATATTGAGACCGCTTTGAAAGCTCTTCGATTCAGCGCAGGCAACTTCTACATCAACGACAAGCCTACTGGTGCAGTTGTAGGACAGCAGCCATTTGGTGGTGCAAGAGGAAGTGGAACTAATGACAAGGCGGGTTCGCCATTGAATCTGCTTCGCTGGGTCAGTCCACGTTCGATCAAGGAGACTTTCGCTCCTCCGCACGATTGGACTTACGGATTCTTGAATTGAGAAGGAAGCCTTCCTTTCTCTTCCAAGGGTTTCTTTACCTTAGGAGTCAGTAGTTGCACATCCCTATTTTTGGCAACAAGAGATAGGAGGTACCATCCTACAGTCAATATCGGTGTTGAAACCAAGATGGTCATGCCAATCCAAATTGCGAGGTTTTCGTGAGTTGATTCCCAATACCACCAACCCACTATTAGCAAGGTGATTATCAAAAATATCCTAGATGCTTCACTGGGAGTTTGCCAACCCCTGTGGTCTATTCTGGGAGCAAACAACCAATCCGCCCAACTCATATGAAGAACTCATTCTATTTGCTAATGAATGAGTGTTTATCTCAACCGGATGGTTAAACGCCAAAGCCCACTAGGGCTAATCCCTGCGATGATGAGCGCACTTGAGCGGACTGCTGTTTCAGTGACGAGTGATGGGCGAACTGAGCGGGGACCTAGGCAAAATTGGTTTATGCCATCCTCTCTGGCGCATACATGCAGACCATGATGGCGCCACTTACGCCACCTCCCAAAGGTCTTGCATTAGCTTCTAAATCCTCACCTTGGAGCACAATTTGGCGAATGCTGGGTATTGTTTTACTGCTTTACATTATTGCACAAGTTATGGTCTTGTCTTTATTCGGAATTGTAGAAGGTGATTCTGAATTAACCATTTTTTCTTTGGTTTGTTCTGTTCCTTTGCTACTCATTTTCATCTACGCCAGAAGACCAAAATTAACTCATGTAATTGTTGCCAACCCTTCACCTACCGGGAAGACTCAGCATGTATTGAACGATTCTAGGATGTTGATGACACCTGTTCCTACCTCGTTTTCACATCATTTAGTCAAGGATTCTCCCCCGCTTGAAATGCCACCGACCTCAACTCTTTGGATTGTTTTCACATTAACTGTCATCACCGCATTTTTGGGATTGTTACCTGCGATGATTAGCGAAGAACCAATTTGGTTGATTTTAGCAGTACTGGTAGGAGTGCCAGCTTGGCTGTTTGGATTTTCTTTACCCGTGCATGCTTGGTGGGCGTTTTCTACTCGTCATTTCCAAATAATGACAACTAAACTTGAAGGTGAAAAGATGTTGATTGCTGGAATGCTTTCGACTTTTCCTGCACTTGTAATCAATTCCTTACTATTCCCACTACTCTTGATTTCTGTAGGAATTTATTCAATGAGCCCGGGAACATTCGGCGAATTCCTAATTCTCACCGTTAGTGCACCGGTTGGTGAAGAATTGTGCAAAGCCGCTTTCGTATTGAGTTTGTACAAACTGATTGATTCGCCAAAGAGAGGTTTCCAGATTGGCTTCTCTGTAGGTCTAGGATTCGCACTACTGGAAAATCTGCAATACATAATGGGATCATTCAGTGGATTAGCGGTAACGTACTCTCTAACAACTGTAATCAGAGGAATTGGCTCAATACCCGGTCACGCATTGTGGACCGGACTATCGGGTGTTTCAATAGGCTGGTTCCTGTGTACGAAAAGAGGGATTAAAACACAAAGTTTGGATACTCAGGACCAAACTAATTGGGTTGTATTTGATGGAGGAACAGGACAAATTGTGAACACTCAGCGAGAGTTGACATCAATGGGAAGAACTGTCAGAGGTTGGCTATACAAACCGTTTGACAAAGTTTGGAATCTTCCAAGAAGCCCAGTAACCGGAATTTCACTCGCAATATTGGGGCATGCTATGTGGAATGGTAGCAGTTGGATTGTTTCTTGGCTCTTCATGGAAACAGACATCGTAGTACAAGTTATTGCGAGTTTATTTTGGATTGTAGTGATGATTGTTACTTTGTGGGTGATTGGAAGAGAAATATTAGCCGCAGTAATGCATCTTCCGTCGTAATTTGTGACCTTTACAAACCGTTTTTTTGAAACAAATATAGGGGCAAGGTATAGACGGTGATTCCCGTCGGGAGTGATTGGGGAGAGACATGATTGACATCATGCAACCTGGGCTAGAACAAGGTAACATGCTAGTTACCTTTGGAATAGTCGGGGTGCTAATCCTCATTTCTGAGAAATACCGGGTACTAGACAGATTGGGCGTTTATGCCGCAGCTGCTCTTGGAATAATCGTTGGTGCACTTGGGCATTGGACATGGCTTGTAATCCTACTCGGTTTCCTAGGAACCGCTCACAAAGCAACCAAATGGAGATTTGAAGAAAAAGCCGCTAAGGGCCTCTCTGAATCCAGTGACGGTCACAGAAGTTGGGGCAATGTCGTGGCAAATGGAGGGCTACCCGGTTTGGTAGCGATCATCGCTTTCATTTTAGATGACCACAAAAACGGAGTTTGGTTATTCTCTGCTGCTGTTTCAGTAGCTGCTGCTGATACATTCGCTTCAGAAATTGGTTGTCTTGATGAGAGAGTGAGAATGATTACCACAATGAAAAAGTGTGAGCCTGGATTAAATGGAGGTTTCTCTCCAAACGGACAACTCGCAGCATTGGTTGGGTCAACAATCATTGCAGTACTAGCATTTGTGTCAGATGCAAATGTCGAATTAGCAGCACTGGTCGCTGTAATAGGCTGGCTAGGATGCCAAGTAGACAGCGTCTTGGGGGCAGTTCTAGAGAACCGTGGTCTGATGACAAAAGGGACTGTAAATGCAGCCGCAATCACCTTTGGAATTTTTGCAATGTGGTGGCACCTAGGATTCCCACATCTATGATGTGGGTTCTTCAACTCATACCGCTTGGGTGGGAATATGCAGAGGAGGTGGATTGCAATTTTTGCACTGGTTTGCATATGCATTCCATCCATAACTCCAATCGTTTCAAACGCATCTGGTGAAGATGAAATCTACAAGCCGGGATATGTAAGGTGGGAAGGCAACGAACTGCACAGAATATACCTCAGTGGCACAGAAAATAATGTCAACCTGACCCGCGACTATCAAGGCGCATCTATGGGTAATGTACAGATTACAACTGGCCAGTCTGCATCTATTGGCCCACTCTCTATGCCACCTCTTGAAATGGGCTTCAACGGCTCTTTCGAGATCTCGACATACGTAGCAGCATACGTGCAAGCAGGCACTGGATTTCCTCTTGCCCAATGCCGCACAAATAACCCAGTCACGATAGACACACAAGTCCAGATTGGAAATTTCTCATACTTTGGAACAGTTGTCACCAATGTGTATGAATCTTCAGCAGATGCACACAACATGAGTACGCAAATTGAATTTGCAAATATCACTGCAAGGCCAGATGACGTTATCACTTACTCAATGACTGCATCGACAAACTGTCCTTACAATATTAATATTGAATGGGGAGGAGATGGAGAGTTCGCTGGAGGGATTGTCATCAAAGGCGACCTATTCTCTCCAGTTGTCGAAGTTACAGTAGACGATTCTAAGCTAGCGCATATCCAACTCGTTGCCACTTTACCTTGGGGATTTGATGATTTAGACAAAGACTTCACTTCTCTAAACATATACGGACCAGTAGAACCTGATGAGGAGAGAGTGTATGATGAAGACATGCGTGCAGAAGGGTTTACTGCGACCAGTGAAAAATATCCTAGAAATGACGACATGGGGAGGCCATCTACCGTTTGGACGGGAACAAACCCCTTGCCTGCGGGAGACAATGTTCTGATTGTATGTTTGAAAACAATTGACACTGGAATCAACGGAGTCGCAGGCAAGAATTGTGACCATGAAGGAATTATCAGATTTAATGTAGAAGCTGATGAAGAGCCTATAGCAAGCGCTTTCCTTTGGCTTTCTATATCTGGATTTGTTGCGGTATTAGCCTACCTAATCGCACAGCTAAGGCAAGGATTACTTCTTCCACCACCATTGATGGCAGCATTGGTAATTATGGCAATTTTGATGATACCACTAGCAAGTGACCTACCTGATTTAGGAGGCGAAGCGATTGTGGCAGATGATGCAAGAGCGCCATCATTCATCCTCCACCAAAACGGGAACGGTTCGGTATCATTAGACGATTTACTGAATGGGAAGGATGCAGTAGTCATCGGAATTACCCTACCCGCTTCTTCAAATGCAGTTGACCAAAGTAAACAATTAGAAAATGTTGCAGACCGGCGTGGAGATGACGTCAGCATAGTTCAAGTTGTAACAGGAGAAAATGTTCGAATGGATGACTTAGACATCATCGCTGATATCACAAACGCAACTTGGCCTATTCTAATCGATGATAGCGAAAGTAGGTTTGCACAAAGGATGCCAATGGGTATTTCTGATTCGATTGTGGTAATCGATTCATCAGGACACGTAACTTTCTCTGCTAGTAGAACTGCAAGTTCTGAAGATATAATCGACGCAATAGACGATATCGGATATGGAGGACAACAATCGGTCTTTTCGACTCTAAGTCTATTTTGGGGACCTGGTCTTGCTATGCTATTTGTTGCCTTACCTCGTAAGAAGTTCGAAGTACCGGAGGAAGCACAAGTGCCCGGCTCCTTGTGGGGAAGCGTAGCACTAGCCGGTGGAATCGGTTTCTTGATGGTTAATTTGGCTCCAATGATTATGTCATTTGTTCCGGGTGATAACGACATACGAACCTGGGTAGACCTGAGCCTGCTGTTTTGGTTTGTTACGGCGGCAATTAGGGCCGCAATAGTTGGAACTCCAAAAGAAATCGAGTTTGTAGCAACCAGATTACACAAAATGTATTCCGAGGGATTCAGAAACTGGAGGGAAGTTGAAGACGTGGAGAGAGACCTATTGATTGGTTTCTGGATGGGCTGGTTCATTTGGTTAGCATTCCCCGCCACTCTTCCACAAGGAGTTGCTGCTACAACATTGACTGGTGGCATAGGTTACCTGATAGGCCCGCTTCTGTTAATTGTCCATATTTTCGTAGCGGGACTGCTAACTTTGTTGATTAGGTTCGTTGCATCTTGGGGAGGTGCTGTTTCCCGCGCATTCGGCTCTTTCGGTTCAGGACCGTTCTCACAAGCATTGGGTTGGGCACTGATTCCAATTTCTCTTTGGTGTCTTGTAAATGGAATAATCCATGCCAGCAATATCGGGTTACTGAGTGTTTTCAATGGCTAGGGAAATAAGTAGACATCACCTTCCATTCTCTATGCCAGATAGGCCACACGCTCTATCTCAAGAGTGGAGAAATCTCACTTTCATGCACTGGGAAGTCAATCCTGAAAAGATTGAACCGTATATTCCAGAGGGACTGGAATTAGATTTATTTGAAGGTAAGGCCTATGTTGGAGTGATCCCTTTCCAAATGAAAAACGTTAGACCTAGGTTCCTTCCTTCTGTTCCCGGAATCTCGACATTCCCTGAATTCAATATCAGAACGTATGTCAGAAAAGATGGAAAGGCAGGAGTTTTATTTTTGACACTAGAAGCTCAAAGCAGGATTACCTGCTGGCATGCGCCTAAGGCATATGGCTTACCTTACCGTTACTCAAAATGTAAACTGAATTTTGCTGATGGCAAATTTTTGTGGAAATCCAAAAGCAAGCGTGACGGATTGAGTCTCATCGGAGAATGCAAACTTACCGGTACAGCGCGAGGAGCAAAGAAAGATACACTCGAGTACTTTCTTTTCGAAAGATATTCGCTATACACTGAACACAATGGGAAATTACACATGGCATACACTCTGCATGAGCCGTGGACTTTCCAAGATGGAGAAGTCACAATCACCGATAATTCACTAACTGAATCATACGATTTGGGAATTGATGTAATGAATCCCCAGTATGTGCATACTTCATTCGGAGTTTATGTCTTAACATGGCCTATTGAGGAGGTATCTGATTGAGTGAAAGAGATTTCTTGTTACTAGATGGAGACTGTGGACTCTGCCACCGCCTTGCGACATTTTTGGACAAGAGACTGTCAAGAGGCCAAGATATCGGTTACAGACCAATCAATTCCGAAGATGCGCAAACCATGATTGCAAAATTGCCCCAGAAATACCAAGATGCAGATTCCGTATACCTAATTCGAAATGGAAATGCATACATTCGTTCAGCTGCGGGGATTAGATGTCTACTATACATGAAGTGGTATTACAAAATGTGGTTTCCTTTGTTCTGGTTAATTCCTTTACCAATCCGTGACATAGGATACAGGCTGATTGCAAAATATCGTCACAAGTTCTTCAACCGACCTAAAGAATGCTTATTCAGAATCGATTGATTGAATTTACTTGACCAACCTAAATCATATTTTGATTGGTTTTCTAGAATAGAAAAACCGGTCAACTTTCATAAGTGTGAATGAGTATCATCTACCATGCCAAAGAAGAAGTGCATGTATGAAGGATGTGATGCCCCTGAGCATCGTAAGTCCGGTTATTGCATTAGGCATTCAGAAAGTGGACCTAGATCGATTTTAATCAACACCTCAAAACTTGTGAATGAAAAATCCAGTGATGAAGTCAAGGTTGAATTTGTTGAAGAAGAGGAACTAGAAAACGAAGAAGAAGTTCAACCAGAACTTGAAGATGAGACACAAAAAGAAGAAATCAAAGTGGAGAAGAAGAAAAAGAGCAAAAAGAAAGGAAAAGCACAGAAGCAGATTATCTTACCCACTAAACCGAATGCTGGTAACGCATCCCTTGCGGCATTGTCAATTGTCATGATCAGTTTCATGTTCATAGTTAGCGGTGACGATGATATCATTTGTACAGCATGCTGTATTTCTGGAGTTCTACTACTCGGTTTATCCAGTGCTCATACTTCAAAAAAATTAGACTATCAAAACCGATGTATCGACATGATTGAAAGAAAATTCGATGAAGAACAAATCGATGACAATATTCCTAAGGAACCTTCTGAAATTGTAAGAATAATTTCTTTTGTATTCGCCTTTTTAGCAATCGTTTGCTTATTCGATGATGATACATTTGGCTGGTCTTTTGTTTGGGCTATCCTTTGGTTCTTATGTTACATTTCATACAATGGTGACATGACAAAAAGGAATGATTTCATCGAAGAATATCGTAAGCGATACTGATTTTCAAAGGGTTAAAATAACCCCCGACGTTAACTGAACTGTATGTTTAGCAACGAAGAACATTTGCACATGATACAGGAATCTTCTGGCTGGGACCAATTCCCATGCTTTGAGGATGCATTACTTACCGACAGACCTCTCGAAGAGTGTTTTGGAAACAATGGAATTCCAGTGTGTTATTGGCCTAGAGATTTGGGTTATGATTGCTGCAATCATTGGTTGATTATCGACTTAGATTTCCTTAACATAAATCCTCGTGAATTCTTTTCTCGATTCCAGGAAGCGATTAGAAACTGTGACAATCTCAGAATGATTACAATTTGTGGCTCTGCTGATAAAATGTCATACTTTGGTCTAACAGGAACCAAGGGAAGAAACAGCTCCAAGTTCGCCTCCTACATTGTTGGCATCAATTCAATGCGAAATGTGGGTCCAGTTGTTGTAGAAACCAAAACTGTCCTTGGAAGAGGACCAACTAAGGAAATCATTCACCACAACTACGTTTGAATGGGCACCCATGCGAATGGTTGAGATACGAAGGATTGACAACCATTGAGGCGATGCCGGAGATTTATGGAAGCACGTAGAGCTGCAAAG
>CEUR01082019.1_pt1 | contig 11092 bp, 8 predicted proteins | sample 356411 | NCBI WGS metagenome assembly CEUR01 (sample SAMEA2622715, study PRJEB7988) | marine metagenome | biome: marine biome (ENVO:00000447); feature: surface water layer (ENVO:00002042); material: "saline water (ENVO:00002010), including plankton (ENVO:xxxxxxxx)" | depth 5 m
AATTTTTTCAAAAACAGAGGATAGCCGTCATCAAGGGACATAGGATCACCATTTGTAGAAATTGTGTCAACTGGAGGATTTGGAATGTTTAACATTGTATTTCCAGTATTTTCAATTTTGATGTAGTAAACAAGCTCGTCATTTAAAACAGGATCAAGCTGTGGCTGACTGATTTCAAATAATGAGCCCATTCCTAATTGAGCAGTGCTGTAAGTATAAAGGCTAGAAACAGGGGCATGAGTTATTTGTCCGGAGCTGTTTATGGGATCAACTGTTATTTGAGTATATGAATTTACACTTCCATTTCCTGGAGCTCCGGATGTGAATACCAAATAATCGTATTCCGATCCGTCTTGTGATTCACTAAACCTTAGTGGAAAACCTGAATTACTACTATCGGACTGTATGAAGCGGTATGTTTTACCTCTTTCAAAAATTAAGCTGATGGGCTGGCCATTACTGCTGTATTCAAATGCCCCATCATCAACTGTAACATCAATTTCAATTGGGGTTGGATTAGCCTCTTGACTAACCATTAGAAATTTCTTTATCTCAAAGTCAGCATTTTCAGAAATTAAATATGTTGTGTAATCTTCATTGGCTGGCTCATCATCAAATAGGTCACTATCTGTACTTCTTGCAGTTTTTGATTCCTCCAATAAATCAACATATGCAACGTCTAAGATATTTCTAACTCCTCCATAGTCCTTAATTTCTTGAGTTATGGTTAATACAGCTTGGTATAAAGCAGTATATCCTGGAAGTATTTTTGTATTGTCAATGATTTCGTTTCCATTGATATTTACATCTCTGATATAAACAATTTCGTTGTTGTTATCATACTCAAGATCTGTACATGTATCAGGATCAGGGCAGTTAATGAAATCTAATGTGTCAGTAAAGAAATCTACACCAGTTGGTTTGTATATAGAAACGTTTCCAGTATTTTTAAGTTTAATAGTGTAAACTAAAGTCTCACCAACATCTGGCTCACCATTGACATTAGTGTCCAAAAGGGCAACATCTTTCTTAACCTCAAGGTTTAAATTTTTAGTTATTGGAACTTCAGTTGGGTTCTTAGCAGGAGAACTTAATTTACTTTGATCATCAGATTGGTAAGTTACCCCCAAGTGATCAACAGTAAAAGTATTCGAGACACCACCTGCATCTACTGCATCTTGATTTACAGTAAAGCTAGCAGTATAGCTAGCAATTTGTCCAACTTCAAGAGTTCCCTCTAAGGACGGATCAGTATTTTCAGTAGGATATATAATTCCATAATATGAAACATCCCCAATTGGTAAGCTAGTTGGAGTTTCAAGTCCTGAAAGAATATCATTTGTAACTAAGTTCTCAACCTTACTATTTCCATTATTTTCTACTGTAATTGTAAATTGAATTACTTCACCCACACCAGGATTGGTTACACTTGTAGCTCGTTTTACAATATTTAAATTGTTTCGACTTGTTATGTAGACTTTCGTCTTATCACCAGAAGTATCTCCATCTAGATCATTCCCGTCGTCACTAAATTCCTGGGAAATTGATTTTGTTGTAGAACCATCGAGATAATTACCAGTAACCGTTATTTGATTTTCAATGAACTTGACTAATAATCCATTTTCAATAACTCCTGCTTGATTGTCATAATCGTCCTGTGTAATTGGGTGAGTTGCCGTAAAAGTTAATATCTCTCCGACTAGAAGAGTATACTTAGTAGAATCATTTGGATCAATTATTTCTGTGGCTGTACGATTAATATTTGACTCATCAAAAGAAATCACTGGAGGTGTAATTGATATATTACCAGAATAATTCATCTGATCAGTAATATCCAAATTAAATACACTTACGTTTCCAGTATTTTCAATTGTTATCGTGTATTCAATTGTATCACCCGGGTCGGGGATTCCAACATTACCTGAATTTGGATTATCTATATATCTTCCGATTTTAGTTGCTTCAACTCCTCCGTCAATTTCAAATGAGTAATCAGTTCTATCTCCAATTACTCCACCAGGCTTGTCACTAAATTCTTCTACGTCCCTTACACTTGTATTATTACCCAAGCTTTTTGCTGACACTTTTGCGCTATTATATAATGTAGCAATACTTTGATCAAAAACCGCTTGTTGGATTATATATTCAACTGTAAATGTTTTTATTTCACCAACTGCCAAACTAATTGGAGTTGAATATGAGTGGGAAACTGATGGTTGAGCAATTATATTTGAAGGGTCTGAATCTGATTCATGATCATAAATTGTATCCTCAATTAAAAGATCATTTAATGTAACAAGACCGTCATTCTCAACTGTAATTGTATAAACTAATTTGTCGCCAACGCCTATTTCACCATCTGGACTTCCAGTGGGGAATATATCTTGGGGTATTACCGTTTTAGAAACACTCATCGACTTTAAGGCAGATAATGTAGTAATCGTATAATTATCATCGTCTACATCAGGGTCATAGAAAAAGTCCTCAGGGTCTTCAGATAAGTCAGTAACAACAATTCCTCCTTCACCTCCAGTTCCAATTGGGCTTGTTGCTGTTACAGTAATCTGATTATTTACTTGTCCTGAACTTGCGGCCATTTCAGTAATGGTATATGTAAAAGTGAATATTGCTCTTTTGCCAGGTGCTAATGTTCCTAGGTTTTGTGTGTTTTCGTCCTGAGATTGAACAAAAGTTATTTGTGAAATATCATTTTCAAGTGAATTTCCATAATTATCTGTAAAGTCTTCAGTAAAATTCCATTCAGTAGGAACCCCATTTCCATCCTTTGTTTTAGCTAAATCAAGAGTAACATTACCCGTATTCTCTACATCTATAGTATATTCAATTACATCACCTATACCATTCCCCCCTGTTGTTAAATCTGCTCTTTTTGTAATCCTAATTGATGGGTCTTGAGTTGTTTCTGAATCTACACAAAGGTCTGTTGAAGCATTTTCAGAAATCACAACACTAGTATCATTTGCATTTGATGCCTGAACTTCTCCCAAACAGTTTTTCACTCCACCTCCATCAATTGTTTCTTGGTCTACAATTATATATGCTGTGTAAGTGGCCTTTTCACCAACTAATAATACACCATTATCAGAACCCTGATCACTAATCACTAGAACTGGGAGTCTTGGCGTGGAGTTCTGATCATTTAAAATTGTCAATCGGTCAGTTGATCCGTATAAGCTTGTAATTTCATCATCAAACATTACAATATTTGTAAGGTCTGCTGATCCGTCGTTATATACTTCAACTGTCCAACTCCATATTTCACCAACTACAGGCTCTCCTTGATACCAATTTGGATCCTCTCCCGTCTGTGGGAAAGGAGGGAATAAACGTTCAGATGGAACATCAGCAACTTTTGTAACCTGCATTGATGTAATTTCGTCGCCTACATTTGTAACATTAGGGTCTCTTGTAATATTCCCAGTCTTGTTGCCATCTGAATCATCACCATTATCGCTGTAATCTATTTCATTGTCTGTTTGACCTCCAGAGCTTCCAACTGCTTTCACGTAAAATTGAATTGAACCAGCTGTTACAGCTCCGTCAAATGTGTATGTAGCCGTATATTCTGCTGTTTCACCTACACTCAAAATTCCCTCAGGTGAACCGCCTGTATCAATAAAAGTGAGTGTTGCTCCATTTTCTGTATAAGCAGATTCTCCAATGTCCTGAAAATAACTTGTTAATGTCAAGCCGGATATCGGACTAGATGAAATATTCTCAACCTTTAAAGTGTATTCAATTGTATCACCCGCATTAACAGTTTCGCTTTCATCATTATCTATTGTATTACTATATGAAGTTACTTCAATAGAGGCTGGTTCAATGAACTGCATTGAGTTCCCCATGCCTGGGTGAACTAGACAGTAATAATATAAATCCGTTATAGTAGAATCAGATTCAGTACTAAAATCAACATATGCCCCAGCTTGACCAGAATCTCCATTATATTCATAGTTGTTGGAAAGATTAGTTGAAAAGTTATATTCTGATTGCGTTCCAAAAAGAATCGGATGTGACCCTAAAGAGCTATCAGAAACATCGAATCTATATGTTTTCCCTTTTTCAATTTGAAGGACTGGCGCTTCTTGGCCATCAATGTAATATTTGCCCCCTGAAACTGTTACTGTAAACGTCTGATCCTGTGCAAACAAGGAAAACGAGAAGAGGAAGAAAAATGTGACTGAAATTAGGAAATTTAAGAGGAGCGATATCCCTGTAGTCAAAACCGAATGGTGTGGCTTCAACAATTTTAATAATGTAATCTTTGTTGTAGAATTTATTTGATTTCTCAAATTATTTTTCTGGTTCAATTACTATAACTGTAAAGTTATGTAGAAGAAAAAGGGGTTTTGAGTATGCTAGTTACGGGGTTATTAACAATGTTATTAAAAACAATGAAATATTTTAGATGTAAAATTGTTAATAAAGTAAAAATCTGATTTTATAATCTGTAAAAACTTAATTATTTAATCTAAATCTTATGTAATATTATTTTGCTTGAGATATTATTGATATTAAAAAACCTAGTTTTAAAATTATTAGGACAGGGAAGTAATTCGTTTTTTATAAAAGAGATTTACACAGATCATTTTAATGAATGATTCATAAAACATAATATAAACCTTAACCAAGGTCAAAAAAAACACCCCTTAGGGGTGCTCTTTAATTTAGAAATTGAATAGATTACTCAGCTGGATCTGCTTTAGCAGGTAGTGATTCATACACAAAAAACCGAAAAACCTTTCCATCTTTAATTTCGGCATCTATCATTTGGCGACGTGTAAAAGATTCTTCTCCATCTACAGTCTCAGAAACACTATGCCCAGCAATAATCCAGTCCGCACCTCCAGGTACTGATTTATATGGCATTGCCCAGTAAGTGTCCCATTTTGGGTTTGAGGCAGCAAACCACCCTTCTAAAAGGCCCGCCTGTTGTTCTTTTGTCCTAATAACTGTACCATCAGGGCCAAGAATAAAAATAGAGTCTGCACTCATAGACTTAATGGCTTCTAAATCTCCATTATTATGAGCTTCTATATACTTATTCCAAATTTCTGTAATTTCATCAGAACCAGCAATAAATGTTTCTTCAGGCATAGGTTTAAAAAAACCAACACCCTTTATTTCTGTTTCACCTGCTGGAGTTTGGCAGCTAAAAGCAGATAATATAATTAGCAGTAAAAAAAAGTTTTTGATATTTTATGTATTAAAAATTTAGAAATAAATATACCTATAAATATTAATGATGGAGTTTGTCTTTCATTCAAAAAAGCTTACTTTTATAAGAAAATTAGACTTTTTTGATCAAAAAATGAAGAAAAACAGCCAAAAACAGTAAAAAACATTCAAAAAGCAATAAAATATGAAAATATCAAATTTTTTATTATTACCAATTTTATTTTTAACCCTCTCATGTTCCAACCAAAAAGAGCAAATTACATTTGGTTTTGCAGGAGATAGAGAAAACACATGGGTTGTTGGAAGTCCGGAAAGCGTTTCAATATGGAAACAGTGGTGTGAACTTCATTCTCAAAGTGATGTTGAAGGAATTACTGATCTTGCGTCTGACAGCATTCGAATCGATGCGCCTGGAGGGGAATTTACTATTGATGGGAAAAAACAGCTCACTAGCTTTCTAACAGATTGGTTTGATAACAATAAAGTCAATGTTTCATTTGGTTGGGGTGTCCCTCTAAAATTTATAAATCAAGAAGGAAATCCAATTGATGGTGATTGGATTACATCTGGTTTCTCACTTGAGGTTGATAATGGAACCGAAACTACAGTAGAAGAAAACCATGCAAATATTTATATAGAAAATGGTAAAATTCAATATTTCAGAGTATTCCAACATAAAGTTTCCAACAAAGTGTCAGTTACTCTTTCTGTAGATCTTTCTTCATATGAAGGGGATTTTGAGAGTGTAGGGGTTTTTGGCTCTTTTAACGGCTGGTGTGGAACTTGTAATCCAATGACTGATGATAACGGGGATGGTGTGTACACTGCAACAATTAAAGCAGTAGAGGGAGAACTTCAATACAAATTTATACTAGATGGACAAAGTGTTGAGGAAAGTTTTGAATCCGGAGATCCGTGTACAACTACCGTTGACATATATACCAATCGAGTACTACAAGTTGAAGGTAATATGACACTAGATCCCGTATGCTTTAACAGCTGTTCAAGTTGCAAATAGTTTTTTGTAACCATTCATAAAAAAAAGCGTTGGGTTCCAACGCTTTTTTTATCTTTAAATTCTTTCAAAAAGACCTCCCATGACACGAATCTTTCTGATATTTCTAAGCTTTAGTACCTCAATACTTGTTTCTGCCCAAACCATCGCTTTTGGATCTTGCCACAAGGTCAATGACCCAAACAGTGATATAATTCTGACAAGCATTGCCAATCTAAACCCAGATGCATTTATATGGCTTGGTGATATAGTCTATGGAAAAGACGGAAAACCAAAACACCTTAGCAGAAGATTTAAGAAGCTCAAATCGAAATCCAGCTATCAGAACCTCTTGCAGTCTACCGCAGTTTATGGCATTTGGGACGACCATGATTATGGCCTAAACAACGCTGGACGTGACTACAAGCATAAGGACCGAAGCCGAGCAGATTTATTTAACTTTTTAAATGTTCCAAAAGACAACCAAGCCTATAAACGAAATGGCGCCTATCAATTCTATGACCTCAATCCAAAAATTAAACTTATCCTGCTAGATAACCGATATTTTAAATCGGAATATGCATACAAACCATACAATGCCCCTTATCCGCCAGATTATGAAGGAACCATCCTGGGTGAACACCAATGGAACTGGCTGGAAAACCTTCTCAAAAACTCCACCGCCGACTTACATATTATCGCTTCGGGCATACAGGTTTTATCTCCAGACCATCGTTTTGAAAAATGGCAAAACTACCCAAACGAATACAAGCGTTTAATCAGTTTACTAAAGACCTATGAAGTCAAAAACCCAGTCGTTCTTTCTGGAGATAGACATATGTCAGAACTTTCCCAAAAAGATTTAGGTTACACCATGGTGTATGATGCTACCGCAAGCGGTATGACAGAGGCCCTGACTATCAATCTTTCTGAAAGCAATCCCTATCGAATCGGGCAGCCCGTCGGTATCAATAACTACGGAGTCTTAGACGTGGATTGGGAAAATCTAACTATGGGATTTTCATTCCATGATATCTACGGTAAAACTTTGTTTGCTTACAGCGTCTCCCTAGAAAACTAGTCTAGCCAAGACACCTCTCCAGAGTCAAGCTGGTAAATCCCACCGACTACATCTATTTTACCTGCTGAATGTAGACCATTAAGTATAGTGCTTTTCTCCAAAATCCGACTCATTGTAAGTCGTACATTCTCTTCTATTGTTGCATTAACAAAGTCTGGATTTTGGCTTGTTGGATTGGTTTGCATAGAAGCCTGTACCATATCCACTGCAGGCTGAATCGATGCTAATAAGTCCGTAATATGACCCATTTCAACCCCATCACAAGCCGCCTTAACAGCTCCGCAACCGGCATGACCTAACACCACAATAAGCTTGCTACCCGCCACGGCACAGGCATATTCCATACTGCCTAAAATATCAGGATTTTCAAAATTGCCAGCTACCCTAGCCACAAAAATATCACCAATATGCTGATCGAAAATCATTTCAACAGGAACACGAGAATCGATACACGACAAAACAGCCGCCTGTGGATATTGTCCATCAATAGTTTGGCTGCGAAAAGAGGAAGCATCTACAATTGAGGAAGTCCCCTTGACATAGCGCATATTACCTGCTTTCAATCGCTCAAAAGCCTCATGTGGACTAAGAGCTTGTTGTTCATCAGAATTGATAGCGCTATTTCGGTGTTTCATTTAATTGGACTTACAGCAAAATAACGCATTTTTAAATGCTCATTCAAATTCTTTTTAGAATCTTCACAAAACTTTTTACAACTTTGGGGGTCAAACTAAGTAAATTCTGCACTGCTGAAAAACGTAGAAAAACATATCACTAATTGCCTTCGCAAAAATGATATCAATGCTGGGTTACAGATAATTGTGGAACATTACCACGAACAACTGTACTGGGCCATTCGAAAATGGGTTTTGGTACATGAAGACGCCGATGATGTACTCCAACTCACCTATGTACGTATTTTTAAAGGGCTTAACAAATTTGCCTTTAAAAGTGCGGTTAAAACTTGGTGTTATAGAATAGCATACAACGAAGCTATGCGCTTTTTGGAGTCGAATAAAAAAAGAGTTACACTTAGGGAAGAAGTCATCGCGCATAGATTAGAAAATCTATATGCTGATCCTTATTTTGACTCCAATGCAGCCGATCAGTCACTCCAGCAAATTATCGCAGAACTTGATGACAATCAACGTGAAGTATTTTGTATGAAGTATTATGACGAACTCAAGTTTTCCGAAATCGCCCAAATTACCAATCGAAATGAAAATTCTGTTAAAACCCTATTTTATAAAGCAAAAGAAATCTTGTCAAATCAAATTATTCTATCATGAGTCGAAAAATAAAATCTCATCATAAACTGGGCTTTACTGTTCCTGAAAACTATTTTTCAACATCCAAAGTTCAAATCCTCGACGCAATCCAAAGTGATAAAAGCACAACTACTCCTATATTTCGAGTCAAACCCTGGGTGTTACAATTGGCTGCAGTTTTTGTTTTTGCTTTGGCAACTACTTGGTTTTTGCGCCAAAGTAATGAACAACTCAACGCCTTTGATACCCTACTGATAGACTCATTGGTTATTGAAGATGATGATTTTGCAGATTGGTACGAAGAAAATTACGTGTTAAATGATATCGACTAAAACTTTTTGACCAAACAACGGTCTAAATGATATAATCAAAAATTAAAATAATATGAAGTCCTTACAACCCATATTCCTCATTATTGCATTTATATTCAGTGGAATAGTCTCTGCACAAGATGTCAATGATGCCCAACAAGCACAAAGAAAAGGCAAAAAAGGCATAGAAAGAATTCTAACTCCTGAACAACTTGCTTTACTTAAAGAACAAAATGATTTGGTCAAAAGTCAACGTGAGGCTTTTAAAAACTCCATGTCTGATGAACAATTGGCAATACTTGCTGACATGGACCTGAATAGAAAAGAAAGGCGTGAAGCCCTACGAGCTACTTTTACCCAAGCCCAGCTCGATCTATTGGATACCCATAAAGCTAATGTCCAAGACCTGAAAGATTCTTTCCGAGAGTCACTTACAGATGAACAAAAGCAAAAACTTAAAAATCGTAGAAAAAATCTGAAAGAGAAAAAAGGCCAAATAAATGAAAAAAAGGAGCAAGTAAAAAAACGAATCAAGAAAAAGAAAATGAAAAACCGCAAAAACTAAATTCTTTTTTTTCGCGAAAAAAAACACCTAAATCTTAGGTGTTTTTTTTTATATTTAATAATGCGTCCGTTTTCTTTTTTTGTTATTCTTGTCTGTTGGTCTTCACTATCCCTTGCACAAAACTCAAAACCCGAAGAACCTTTAGAAATCGATGAACTCCTCGACGAACTTTTTATTGTCGACACCCTTGCTGTACTTCAGGCATATAGCGACCTCAAGGCCGGGTTTTTATACGCCTCCATCAGCTATGACGAGCAAGCCTATTTCTCTGGACGGGACTTTAATATTGACCAGTTTGGTCTTGCTCCAAGTTTAACCTATCTAAGCAGTGGTGGCACCTATCTATTTGCTGGTGGGTCTTTTTACAGTGAGCTTGACCCCGCATGGGATTTATTTGCCCTAGGAGCTGGACAATTTTGGTCCCTTGGAACCAAAAAAAAATGGTCGGTGAGTGCGAGCTACACCCACTCATTTCTCGGCGAGGATAGTGAGGACCTCAATCCCCATCGTCTATCATCAAGTTTGAGCTATAAGCTTAAGCCCCTACAACTCAATGTAGCAGGAGGTTATCTATTTGGTGCTGACCCCAGCTACTATCTCTCTACCTCAGTCAACTATGAAATGAATCTTGCGCAAATTGGTACTTTTGAACTCACTTTTGAACCCAATCTTTATATGCTTTTCAGCCAACAAAATATCATCGAACAAGTATCCTTTTTTCAATTTTCAGAATCGACCATATTTGATCGAATTAATAGCCAGCTTTTACTGCCGCTAGCCCTCGATAACAAAACGTTGGATGTCACCTTAAGCTATACAATCAACTTCCCCAACAACCTTTTTGAAGACGAAGACCTATCATCTTCTGGCTATATTTCAATCAGCTTTGGCTGGTTGATTCCCATATAAATCTGCATTACTCTTTGTCGGTTTGTGTATATTAGTTTTATAAATACCCACTATGAACCGCCCAAATATCGACGAACTACTTGCCAAAATACCAGGGAGTTTGAATGCAGAGCAGGCAAAAAGCCGCTTTTCACACATTTGGAAAACAGACGAACCACTAATATGCAAAGGCATTTGCTTTCCAAAAACCACCCATGACGTTTCTACCATAATGGAATGGTGTCATAGTCATCAGCAAGAAATCGTGGTGCATGGTGGCCTTACCAACCTTGTTGGTGGCACCCAAACCCACCCCCATCAGCTAGTAGTGTCCATTGAAAAAATGAATCAAGTGGGTGCCGTTGACTCCAAAAACCGAACCGTTACTGCCGAGGCAGGTACCATACTCGAAAATGTCCTTGAAGCGGCTGAAAAACATGACCTTTTTCTACCACTAAGCTTTGGCGCTAGGGGCTCTGCACAAGTCGGTGGAGTAATCTCTACCAATGCAGGGGGACTTCGTGTTTTTAGATATGGTATGACCCGAAACTGGGTCTTAGGACTAGAAGTTGTACTCCCTAACGGAACTATAATTGAAAATCTCAAACCCTTACGTAAAGACAATTCTGGAATTGACCTCAAACAACTCTTTATCGGATCCGAAGGAATCCTTGGCATTGTGACTAAAGCCGTATTTCGACTTATTGAAAAACCACAAACCCGTTACTCTGCCATACTCACAACAAACGACTACAACAAGCTGTTACAAACCCTTCGCTATTTTGA
>CEUR01337268.1_pt1 | contig 11088 bp, 10 predicted proteins | sample 356411 | NCBI WGS metagenome assembly CEUR01 (sample SAMEA2622715, study PRJEB7988) | marine metagenome | biome: marine biome (ENVO:00000447); feature: surface water layer (ENVO:00002042); material: "saline water (ENVO:00002010), including plankton (ENVO:xxxxxxxx)" | depth 5 m
CCAACCTGATTCTCGAATAGTCGACTCTGACTTTCATGAACACCTAGTCCATTAGCCTGTCCAGCTGGTTGGAAGTCTAGGTTACGAGGCCGACCTTGCTCGTACAAACCGTGGCCAGTCTCATGCATTGAACCGTAAAGAGAGCCGAAAGGATCATCTTCTGAATACCTAGTTGTCCAACGCACATCATCAGGATTTGGCCCACCACAGAATGGATGAGTGGATGCATCACGACGTCCCGCAGCAAAGTCGAAACCAAGGGCTTCGGATACGGATTGAGATAGAGATTCTTGACCTGATTGGCTCCAAGAATTATTCTCGATGAAGCCCATTTCAGGACGCTCCCCTCGCTCCACGACGGCCTTTACAAGAGGCGCAACATTCTCTCTCAATCCAGCGAATAACGGGTCTACTCTTGATACACTGAGGCCGGATTCATAGATGTCCAATAGAGCATCGTAGCGAAGCTCTTCATAGCCCAAATAGTCAGCTTTTTGTCGAGCTAGGTCAACCATCTTTGCCAAGTCGTCTCGGAAAATCGAGAAATCGTCCTCGGCTCGAGCCTTCTGCCAAGATATCAAAGATTGAGACTTGTGCTTTGCCATCTGTTCAACGAATTCTGTTGGTAGTTTTGTGGCTTTATCGTACGAGTCGCGTGCGAGTCGAACGTTAGCTGCTTGTACGTCGTTTAGGTCCTCGCGCGCTTCCAGCTCAGTCAGTAATTCTCCAATTCTAGGGTCAGTAGTCGCTTCGTGTCCGGTTTTAGAAACCCAAGCCAATTGTTCCGCTCGAAGCGCCGCGGCTTTTGGTGGCATCAATACTTCTTGATCCCAGCCTAGTAGACCTCCGATTTGCGAGATTAAGTCAATATTCTTCAAACGTTCAAGTAACTCATCGTAAGCATCCATGTAAGGACCGGGTCGATACCCCTCATCAAACCCTTCGATATAGCAAATTCACAATTGGATTTCCCATTATCTGGATATTTTTCCTTCACACCAAGAGTCAGAACTCTCTTGAGTAGTCTAGCACGCGCGAAGCGCGTGTCTCGCACTACTATCAGCCTACTATTGGCGCTGTTATTCACAGCTCCAATGTTGTCGGGCTGTTTTGGTGATGCGATAAAGATAGGAGATTCCTCGGATTCAGAACATTGGCTTCCGCCTGTCGAGGAGAGAGAAGATCTAGTTTACGATAATAGTGATGTATTCAGCCGAGTATCTTGGAATGGAACATATGGAATCGATATGGTTCGGTCGATCTATGTCTCTGTACCAGAAATCACAACCGCAGATGGAGGAGCAGGTGTAACAGGCGGCGCGGAAGTCCATCTTGGACTTTGGTTACCTCAGATTGAAGGCTGCGATTACGATGCAACCGAACTTCCTGACGAATGTAAAGTTCCTGTAATCGCTGAGATCGGCCCATATTATGACGATGGGGATGTCGATGCATTAACTCCCGCTAATCGCCTAGGTCGATTCTTAATCGAGAACTTCGTTCCACACGGATACGGGGTTGCTCAGGTTAGCGTATTTGGTACCGGCAACTCAAATCATTGCATGGATCTAATGGGCCTAGATGAGCAGGAGGGTATACACGCAGCCGTCGAATATCTAGGAAGCGCCCCATTTTCGAATGGTGCTGTAGGAATAATCGGTAAATCCTACGACGGCTCAACTCCCTGGGAGGCTGCAGCGATGGGTTCTGAATATCTGAAAACCATCGTTCCTATGTCCGGACTTATTGGAGTACAGGACCTCATGTGGCGTAATGGTAGCATGGAAGCTAGAGGAGCCATTATGCACAACGGAGTATACGGTAGTTTTGGACTAGATGGAGACTCAGGAGATATTGAAAATGCATGCGAAGGTTATGTCGAAGGCTACTATGCTGGACCATTAGCCTACGTTACGGGAGATAACCTGGCTTGGTTAGGCTCGGATTATTGGGAAGAACGGCACTTCCTTGAGCGAGCGATTCAAAATTACAAGGGATCTGTATACATCATTCATGGTTTGCAAGATTGGAACGTAGACCCTCACATGGCCTTCCCTGTACATCGTATGATGGAAGATGCCGGCTTCGAGGTAAAGGGGCTTTACGGTCAATGGGGGCACGATTACCCCGACCGAATGAGCGGCCATCAAGGGCTTTCAAGCGGCCGCGGCGGGGAAGCCTTCCCATTCACTTTGAGATGGGACTGGGCTGATGATTTACTGGAATGGTTCGATTACTATCTCTTGGAAAAAGGGCCACAGCCGAGATTGATTGCAGAGGTTCAGGACAATATGGGTGCCTGGAGGGTAGAAGAGACATATCCTCCAGCCAACCAAGACTGGATTCGGTTCGGAATGGATGAATGCAATATAATCGGTGGAGGAGAGACAATTTCGTCTAGTTCATTCCTGAGAATCGAATGTCCAGAATTCGAAGAGGACACTCGAATAGTAGGAACTCCAACTTTCCATGTAGATGCAACCGTTTCCGCATTCTCTACTAGCGGGCATCTATTCGTGGAGATGGTTCAGGCTAGCAATGACATGCATCTCGGCCACGCGGTTATGGATCTTCGATTCCACGCTGGTGGCAAAGATGGAGAAGTGCTTGGGCCTGGAGAAACTGTCAATGCGAAGATGGAATTCTTTGGGATGGATGTGCTAATTCCTGCGGGCGATGGTATCCATCTAATTATCACTCAAACTGGCGAGGACTACATTCCAAGTCCTGTATCTATGCAAGCGGTAACCGTTGGTGTAGGTGCGACCAGCATTCTTTCTCTCTCAACTGTTGATCGTGGTTGCGATGATTTGTTCATGCCACCTATGATGGACGACCCCTACCCTCAATGTGTTGTGGAGGATTAATCCAATGGATTCGCCTTCCAGTAAGGTCAACATCGCAGTTGCTGACCGCATTTTGCTACATCTTTGGGAACAGGACCACCAGGCTGACCACTATTTGGTTAGTCGGGAAGTTACTAGACCTGGAATAGCTGAAATTTGCGCGCTCCATCCTCCTAATGTCTCGAGAACTATGCGTGAATTGGCAACCGATGGAATGGTCAGTGAACATACTCGAGTAGTTCGAGGAGACGAGCGCAGACAGAAAACATGGCAATTAACAGATGAAGGCCGAGAGCAAATACAACACAGATTACCAGAATTGCGGACCACCAATGTACTGCTACGAGAACGTAATGGCAACCTGCTAGAGGTGCGAGCCGACGAGGCGGGGTCTCGCTTAGAGACAGGACTTACTCTGTTACAGGTATTGATGCACGCTCAGCACGAGGGTGTACTCAACTTCGGTGATATTCGATTTGGTGCAATCGTTCGAACCGACCCGGAAGAATCGCCAGCCCCTGGCTCACTGAGATTACTCTCTGGAGCTCATTCGACATATCACACACGACCGCCTGAAACTCGTACAGTTCATGGGAGAGATAGCGAGGTTGCTGTGCTAGACGAATGGTTCGCAGGTACAGCTGCTATGGCGGTTGTATCAGGAATTGCGGGTTGTGGAAAAACCACCTTGACAAGCCATTGGCTAGAACAGGCTCTCGAGAAGAATCCTGAACTCGATGTGATGTACTATCCGTGTCAGCCTTGGGATAGCAGTTTAGGCATCGCAACGAGCCTATTGCACAGGCTGCAAATAAGTTCCGAAGAAGAAAATCAAGACCCCTATGGGGTCTTGGACACCCTTCCAATGAAGCCAGGAGCGCATTTAGACCTCGATCAATACCGACGCCGTCTAATCGCTCACTTACTCGACGAAGAAGGTAAACGAGGAGAAAAAGAAAACGATTTACTAATCATACTAGATGATGTTCACAACCTAGCCTCAGATGGTAACTATTTGTTTGGGGCTCTGCTCCAGGTAGCAGAGTCAACGAATATGCGATTACTGCTTATATCGAGGACTAATTTGGCATTCTATGATCGTCGAGATGTTCACACTCGGGGCAGGGTTGTTGAGCTCAGATTAACCGGTCTTTCTCTGGAAGAAGTAGCCGAATGGATTGCTTCAATCAACCTACCATCAGAAGCTCCGGCAGAAGAAATTCACAAGGCCACTGGAGGTCATCCCCTCGCTGTAGAACTTCTGGAACTATACGGCCAGACGCTACACGATGATTGGCTTAGATTCCTAGATGAGGAGATTCTAGACGTCCTGCCTCAAGATCATCGAGAACTTCTTGCTCTGCTAGCAGTAGCAGACAGGCCAATTCCTTGGGAAAAATTGGCCTCAGCAGCAGGATACGATGGAAAGCCACCAGAAGCGCTGGTATCTCGTGGGTTAATGCTGGAACTTGAAAGTGGAATGTGGCTACATGAAGCCCTACGTTCTCGCTTGCTGAGAGAAGTTGGACAGCCACTCGAAGAGCGCGCAACAAAATTGAGAGAATCAGTATAATTATGCCATGTGTCGGTCAAGCCATTGATCGAACATTGGTTTTGGCATAGCTCCAGCCTGCTGGTCTACCAACTGTCCGTTGTGGAATAGAAGCAAGGCTGGGATTCCGCGAATACCGAATTTTCCAGAGGATAGGGGGTTGATGTCCGTATTGACTTTGGCAATCGTCATATCTCTCTCTCCTGATAATTGCTCGAGAACAGGGGCAATCATCTTGCAAGGCCCACACCAAGGCGCCCAGAAGTCAACTAACACCCATTCATCGCTCGCTGTTACTGCGTCAAAATCACCATCACTTGCCTCAATCAGCCTTCCCATTATGTCGCCCCATAGTTCGTGTGGATAGTGGTTTTATCAATGCTAGTATCTTAATTTGAGTGAGAACTGTTGAGAACCCCCTTCCACTCGGAAAGAATGAGGGGAGCATCATCGAAATCACTCCGAGCATTCTGACAGCGGATTTTTCTCGTCTTGGCGAGACTCTAGAAGAAGCTGTAGATGCTGGGATAAATTGGATTCACATGGATGTAATGGACGGCAATTGGGTAGTTAACAAGACTATCACTTTCGGACCTGCACTAATTCGTTCAGTTCGAGATAGACTCGGTCCGAATGTCTTTATCGATTGCCACCTGATGATAACAAATGCAGAAGAAACATGGTCGCAGTACGTCGATGCGGGGGTAGATTTAGTCATCGCTCACATCGAGGCTATCGAGGACCCAGCCGCACTAATCTCTTCTGTACGAGAGGCTGGATGTCAAGCAGGTTTAGTCCTAAATCCAGATACTCCGACGAATTCAATTCTACCATATCTCTCAGATTTAGACCTAGTATTGGTGATGTCGGTAGTTCCTGGAAAGGGCGGTCAATCTTTCATGCCAGAGGTTGAAGGCAAGGTGCGTGAATTTCGTAGTGCAATAGATGAACAAATCAGTAATGGGGGAAGAGCGACTAAATTGATGATAGATGGTGGTATCAAGCACCACAACTCCGCCATGGTTTCAGAGTGGGGGATAGATGTGGCAGTCGTTGGAAGTGGCCTCATCAATGACAAAGCCAGTATCGCTGATAACCTCGCAGAAATCAATTCGGCCCTGGGCCTTTGATTGGTTCACGCGCGCGAGCATTCAAATCACAGCGGCCCGAGCAGGTGATTGATGGTCACGGAGCAGTGGGTGGTTGAGGAAGTTCTGAAGGTAGTACCAGATGCTACTGTAGAAGCCAAGGACTTGCATGGCAGCGGCGATCACTTCCACGTTCGGGTCATATCGAAGAGTTACGAGGGAGTGCGTCCATTACAGAGACAGCGACCTATTCTTAGCCACTTCAAGCCCTTCATAGCGCAAAACACCGTACACGCCTTGGATTTGAAGTGCATGACACCCGAACAGGCAGAGAAGTCTGGAGATACATCTTTTGACCCCCACGGTGAAAAAGAAATGCAATTCTTTGGAGTGCACATCCGCCGACCAGATCAGGAGTGATAGAATGAGTTTCAATTGGACCCCAGACGAACTAAATGCCCTAGTAAATGAACACCGAATAGTTCTCTTCATGAAGGGAACACCAGAACAACCACAATGTGGATTTAGCAATAGAGCTGCAACTGTTTTGAATCAACTTGGGGAACCTTTCGCAAGTGTAAATGTGCTCGCCGATCCAAGGGCCATACCGTCAGTCTGTACTTGGGCCGACTTCCCAACAATGCCCCAAGTATACATTCACGGAGAACTAATTGGCGGCTCTGATATCGCACTCGAAATGTTCCAATCTGGAGAGCTTCAACAAATGATTGCCGACGGCGATGCAAACTCTGAGTGAGGCGATTAGATGGCGACGGCGGAAGACCGTCGCACCATGATTATCGCCTTAGCAGGGGCGACGGTGATATCCTTCGCTCCTCTACTGTATATTCGCTCAGATACAACAGCATTGACTGGAGCATTCTATCGAATGTTCTACGCCCTTCCTATCTTGGGATTATTGGTTTTGATTTCGAAAAAGGAAGACCCTCGAGACTCTAATTCACGCTGGCTTGCCTTTGGGGCGGGCATTTTACTCGCAATCGATTTCGCAGGTTATCACAGTGCAATAGACTACATTGGTAGCGGGATTGCAACAATGATTGGTAACTCTCAGGTAATTATTGTCACATTGGTTAGTTGGTGGTTATTTGGTGAACGACCAAATCGGTTTATTCTTCTCTCATTACCAATGGTGATGATTGGCTTATTGTTGATTTCTGGAATATGGGACGAAGATCCCTTTGGCGATGATCCGGTAAAGGGAGTTATCGGAGGGATGGTAGCCGCAGTATTCTACTCCTCCTTCTTGATAGCTTATCGCCAATCGAATAGAATAGGTGGTCCCGCAGTAAATGCCCAATTCGATGCAACCGCTGGAGCAACTCTCGGGATTCTAATCTTAGGCACTATACCTCCAACCTCTCTAGGAATAGAAGCAATCGATCATTCAATCACATGGCCAAATCATGGCTGGTTGCTTTTACTAGCAATATCTTGCCAAGTAATTGGTTGGATTGCCATTACCTACGCTCTTCCTAGATTACCCGCTGCCCATACCTCCTTCGCGGTCTTATTACAGCCGGTGCTGACCATCGTTTGGGGCGTGATTATACTCAATGAATCACCCTCATTACAACAATCCGCAGGAATGGTACTAATTTTCTCTGCAATCATCGCAGTTACACTGTTTGGGGCTGCTGAGGAATCAGTCCCCTCTACAGACAATTTAGAAACCTGAAACTTCGGAGAAAGCCTCCGCGTACCCCGAAAAGGTGTACAGGGCGAGAGACACAAGCGAGGGGATGGGATGCACTCAGCGAGAACCTCAACGGCCCCGTACGGCAGGAGTTCGGGGCAGACGATAGATAATCGTTGTGCGAATTAGGCCTCTAAACCCCAATAACGCTATACTGAGGCGCAGTTTAATGATTTCATCATTATATTCGATTTCTATTCTTGATTGTCAAGAATTAACAAAATCATTCGACGGTAAGTACCTCTGGTCCGCCTTCTGTAATCCAAACGGTGTGCTCATATTGGCCCACTAGGCCACGATCTTCGCAACGTAGTGCAGCGTATGTTTCAAGGAATCTAATCGAGATTAATTTCTTCACTAGAGCGTTCCATTTCTTACGAAGAATTTCTTCATCCTCTCCTGGGAACGGCTTCTCTAGAAGAGGATAGGCCCATCGTTCTGCAAATGGAAGAGTATGGTAGCGTTCTTCGATATATCTCGCCATTGTTGCACCAATCGGTTTGAGTTTATTTTTCGCCATTGCCTTGCGTATTGTTATGTTCCCTGTAACTCTGTAAATATTGCTGGAATTACTAGGTTGTATATTCTCAACCATTCCTGATTTACCTGTTGTATTAAACGGCTCTACTGCGTAAATCGAACCTAATTCTACCTCACCTTTGAATCCTGGATTATCTGCTCCACAAGCGTGAGCAGGAATAGATGTCCCAGCATGTAGATTCCAACGGGTCAACTCATGCCCGCATAGGTTGCGAATAGGCTCGAAGCCTGCGTCTTTGTGAACCTGTTCCGCAGCAGCACCAATTTCATGCCATGGGGTTCCAGGATGCATCTTCTCAATCGACGCATCCCTGGCTTCCTTTGCGGCCTTAATCTGCTCTGTATGCTTACCTCCATTACCGACTTCAATCGTCATAGCATTGTCGGCAATGGCTCCTGCAACATGGACTCCAACATCGAGCTTTACTAGGTCACCTTTCCGGAAAACCATCTCTCCTTCCCAACCATCAGGGGTGGTCAGTCGATGGTCACTTGTATAATGGGCAGCGATATCATTGACAGAAATAGTCACAGGGAATGCAGGAGTTCCTCCATGCCTTCGAATGAACCGCTCAGCCGAATCAATTACTTCGTCCCAAGCCTTGCCTGCAACTATTTCTCCTTTGATTCCTTGAAGGGTTCTTCGAGCTACATGACCGGCGTCTCGCCATTGTTTCAGATCTGACTCTTCCACCATAACATAACCTCCTCAGTAGCAATTATTCCCTCTCTCAGCACCTCTATGCTCGTGTTATCGGATGCATCACAGACCGAATACCACGCTATCAAAGTACTGGGCGAGCCTCCGGGAGTATTTCCCTTCACTAAACCGACTTTATGGCCAGCTTTTTGTAGGGTTTCTACGGCATCAGGGCAATTGGATTCCGGCTCGGTACCACTGATGTTTGCAGAGGTCGCTGTAAGGGGACCTGTGGCTCGCAGTAGTGCTTTTGCGACAGGGTGAGCGACTACTCGAATCGCAATTTTATCTGCCCCGAGCCGACTATCAAGAGTCTTCTTTGCTGGAAGTACCAAAGTTAGAGAACCCTCTGGAAATGAAGCCAATAAGTCAGGAATGTCATCGGTTAACTCGACCAAGTTTGAGGCCTGTTCTAAATCGGCCACACCAATACTAACAGGCATATGCGCAGGTCTGTTTTTGATTGCATACAAACCATCCAAGGCAGTACTTGTTGGCAGGCAACCTAGAGCAGGTTGGGTCGAGGTAGGGTAGACAATACAACCATCGGCGGCAACAATAGATAGAGCCTCAGAATTGATAATTTCAGAGTTTTCAGCCAAAATTTAGTCCTCCTCACTTGATATGCTTACGATTTGCAGGAGGCAAGGAATCTGCATGTGCGACTATAGAGCCGACGTGCAAATCAATATTCGATTGGTGAGTGTGCCTTTGAGAAATCCGCGCTAATTCCCGAACCCCCTGAATTATGTTTAGTATTGGAATAAGAAAAACCAACTTTCTCCAAGCGCGTAGATCCCACATCTGGCTAGTCATCGCTGAACCGTCTTCGGCGAGCACAGCGATACCAAACATTCTCTGACCTAATGAGCGAGAATACCTAAGTCCAGTCAATCGCCAGTACAACCAATGTGCAGCGAAAATTAACAACCCCATTGCTAGTGAATAATGAAAGTTGGAAGAACCCCAGAGAGTTAGATTCCATGCATCAATAATTTGTCCTCCGGTAGCCACCATCAATACGGTTGTGACAATCACAATATCGACTGATAGTGCAGCGATTCTACGGACCCCAGAGGCTAGAATAGTGCCTTCGGGGACAGGCCAATGGCCACCTTCCTCAGCCGTTACAATTTGCTTTGCGAGCGTCCCTCCGTCTTGTAGGGAGATTGGCGAATCGTGGTCACCCATGCTAATCCTCAACCCATGCCGAGAATGTGCCACGCCTCAAGGTTACGTCCACGAATGTAATCCAACCATGAAGCCCAAGTCTCATCATTTCGAAGTGTATCCGGGTCTCCAATTACTATTAATCCACGTTTTGCTCTTGTCAAAGCGACGTTCAGACGCCGTTCATCCGAAAGAAATCCTACTGTTCCATCCGAATTCGAGCGTACGCAGGAGAAGATGATGACCTCCTTTTCCCTGCCTTGATAACCATCAACGGTGTGAACCTCAACTGAATCATTTCGTTCAGGCAGGGCGTCACGAATCGCTCTAACTTGTCCAGCATAAGGCGTAATTATTCCAATATCTGCCTCTTCCAAATCGCCTGCCTGTAGTAGATTTTCAAGTATTGTTGCAACCCAACCAGCCTCTGCAGGATTTTCTTTCGAAGCCCCATCAGGTGATAGTAACTCATCTCCATTAACTGGCAGAAATGCCATTGGAACTTCCCAATCATTCCAAAGTAGTCCTGCAGGATTAGGCCTATCGGCTGCTGTGATACCATCCACTAACCTTCCTTCGTAGAAGGTGCGGTTAGGGAAATCAGAAATCGCAGGATGCATTCTATATTGCGTATCGAGTAACATTGGTTCGATTCCCATAGCCACCAATCTTTCGAATAAAGAGCGCCGCAGGCCACCGTTTTCCGCCCTGCGGCTGATTACTGTTGGAGGTAGTTGTCGATGGTCTCCAACCAAGACGATTTGCCTTGCACCTCGAACAAGAGGCACAAGGCTAGCGGGCTCTGTTGCCTGAGTCGCCTCATCGAGCAAAACACGACTAAATCTTCTACCATCCAGTAGTTGGTGCCCTACACCGATACAAGTGCAACAGAGGACTTGAGCTCGATCCAAAATATCATCACGCATTTGTCGCTCAATACGTCTAACCTCTTTCCAACCACGATTCAAATCTCGGTGAGCCAGACCTTTCTCCTTTCCTTTCATCCCTGGAATCCGCCGTGCTAATTTTTCATTCAATTCCAAATGCTCCTCAAGGTCACGACGAAGTGGATGACTTTCCATCTGTGCATCGACGGTAGCTTCTCGCAATGATTCTCTAACCTTGACCGGCTGACCGAGTCTAACCGCACTTACGCCTAGACCTAGTAGCCCCTCGAGCAGATTGTCTACGGCTACATTTGAGTCAGCGACGGCTAGAATGGTACCGACATTTTGACTTGACCAAGCTTGTAGAATTCGTACTGCCGTGTGGGTTTTTCCAGTACCAGGGGGGCCCTGAATTAAGGTCAGTCGCTGGGATATTGCGGCTTCACAGGCAACCTTTTGTGATTCGTTGAGTCCTTCAGGTCTGCTCGCAGGTCTTCGATTTGCTCCACCTAATTCTGGACCCAGACCTGCAGTCCCCACCGGGTCGTGAACTAATCCAAGAAGTAGGTCTCTAAGCGGTGCACCTCC
>CEUR01010867.1_pt1 | contig 11057 bp, 9 predicted proteins | sample 356411 | NCBI WGS metagenome assembly CEUR01 (sample SAMEA2622715, study PRJEB7988) | marine metagenome | biome: marine biome (ENVO:00000447); feature: surface water layer (ENVO:00002042); material: "saline water (ENVO:00002010), including plankton (ENVO:xxxxxxxx)" | depth 5 m
TAAAGCATATAATTTTAAATATTTATTATTCTTCCAATAATTACTATCTAACAATATGCATTTATTTTCTTGAGAAAAGTATTCTATCCATTGGTTGTTTTTCTGAATTAATATTTTTCCTGTCCAACATAGTTGTTTATCAACAAAAGTATTAGGTAGTAAAAAAGAAAAAATTAAAGGATAATAAGCGCCCGAAGAACCAAGGTTATTTCCAAAATAATTATATTTTGCATTATTAAGTACGCCAACTCTTAGATCGAATCTATCCTTAAAATTTATATTTTTAATAGTTCTAGTCATTTTGGGGTTATCAAAAAAAGCATCAGCAGAAAATGCCCAAGGATTATTTGTTGGATCTGTATTGTTGGGATATGATTCAAATGGCTTATTTAATTTATCCCATTCATTTTTTGCCAAATTGGAAATTTTATTTGGTAAATATTTTTCTAAATATTTATCATTAGGTGAATAAATTTGTTCACCCATATGAATTTTTTCATTGTATAGGTTTATTTTTACACAAATTAAACTAAATACAACTGCTGTTGATATAATTAATGTGTTGGAATTGAATTTGGTTTTATTTAAGATTATTGCATAAAAAACAGCCAAAATGGCAATAAATGCACCCCAATTAGCGAGAGGAAAATCAAAACATAATATAATTAATGATAATAATATTATATTTAAAAAATATTTCTTCATTATCTAATATTTTTCCAATAATTATATGCTTCTATGATCATATCTTTATCTGATAGTTTAGGCCTCCAACCAATCTTAGAATATGTATCTGAAATATCAACGATATAATTTTTATCAGCAATTTTATATTGTTCTTTGTGAAGTATAGGTAAACCTATTTTCTCAAAGATCAGTAAAAGTATTTTTAACGGAAATGCAGGCAAAGGTAATATTATAGATTTTGAGTTTACTTTTTTAATAAGATAATTAAGTAAAGTCTTAACATCAGGACCAACCTCTGAACCTAAATTTAATTCACAATTAGGAATTTTTTTTTCTACTGAAAGTAAAGTTGCTTCGCTGCAGTCTTTTACCGATACCATTTGATAACAATTTTTTCCATTTCCTACTAAAGGTACAGGTAGATTATGAAATATAGATTTAAATAATTTTTTCATAATACCTAATCGTCCTTTTCCCATTATCAATCTTGGCCTTAATATTGTTATTGCTAATCCTTTTTTCCTTGCTAAAAAACAAAGCTCTTCAGCTTCTAATTTACTTTGACCATAAGGCCCTATAGGATTTTTAGGGTGATTAGTTGTTAAAGGTACAAAATTTGGCATACCATATACCATATCAGTTGAAAAAAAAATTAACCCCCTTACTTTATATTTTAAACAATGATTAATTACGTTTTGAGTGCCTTTAACATTTACTTCTCGAAACCAAGATAATTTATTTCTTTTAGGAATTTCCAAATGATACTGTCGTGCAGCTAAATGTATTATGATGTCATCTTTATCGAATTTTGGTAGTAAATTTTTTGATATATCACAATATACTTTTTTAACATTTATATTTATTTTTTCTAAAGAGTCTTTTAAATCAGCAATAATTATTTTGGAAGTAGGGATATTGCGGTCTATTAAATCTTCCGCTATTTTTAGACCTGTTAATCCTGCTCCACCGATCAATATCCATCTAGACATTCTTAACTTACTCTTGATGAAAATGCTAAAATAATTAGTCCTAATGAAATAAAAATTAAGGCTATTATTCTAGTCAAATTAATATCTTCTTGGAAAATAAGCCATGCTAATATTGTAACTACAATATAGCCCAATGCTTGGAAAGGATATGCTAAACTAACATCTACTTTAGATAATACCCATAACCATAAAATAATAGAGATACCATAAGCTAGAAAACCAAAAATAATATATGGATTTAAAGAAATAGATATTAAAGTCTGCATTAAATTATTTTTTAAATCTATATTATTAAAAGTTTTCATTCCTGCTTTTAATAAAATTTGAGCTAATGCATTTAAAAGAACACTTGATACTATAAATATTAAATTAGTTAACATCATTTTTTGTTAGTTCCAAAAACAATTCTTCTAAATCTGGTTCTTTAGAGTTTATAGACTTTATTTTTGACCCACTTTTATAAATTTTTTCAATTATTTCTCCTTCATTAATAGAACTGGGTTTAAAAGCTATTTTTATAAGACTATTATTTAAAACTTCCAAATCTACGTCTTCTAATTTAATATTATTTGCATTTTCGTCCTCTAATAAAATTATTAATTCTTTCTTGTCTAATTTGTTTAACATTTCATTAGTTTGCCCTTCGGCTACTATTTTTCCTTTATTTACTATCGCTAAAGAGTCGCACATAGCTTCGGCCTCCTCAAGATAATGCGTAGTCAAAATAATAGTAACCCCAGCTTTATTGAGCTTTTTTATTTCTTTCCATAAAGCCTGTCTGAGAGCAACGTCTACTCCAGCTGTCGGTTCATCTAATATTAAAATAGGAGGTCTATGAACCATAGCTTTGCCAATCATTAACCTTCTGCGCATACCTCCAGATAAACTTCTAGCATACGCATCTGCCTTATCTGACAAACCAACAGATTCTAATATTTCTTCTACACAATTCTCTTTTTGGGGAACTCCATAATAGCCACTTTGATATTCTAGAGTTTCTCTGGGCGTAAAAAAAGGGTCCAATATTAGTTCTTGAGGTACTACACCTATTGATAATTTTGCATTTCTTTCGTTATTATCTATGTCATTTCCCCAAACACTTACTTTTCCTTCGGTTTTTTTTACTAATCCCGCAATTATATTAATTAAAGTAGACTTACCTGCACCATTAGCACCTAGTAAACCAAATATTGATTGTTTAGGAATGTTTAAATTTATACCTTTTAAAGCTTCAAATGCATTAGCTTTTTTATAATTATAAATTTTTTTCAAACCATTTATTTCGATAGCATAATTTTTATTATTCATAGCCATTTATTTTATTCTTTTATATACTATATTTATTTGACATAAGTGTCGGTAACATTTTCATTCATTTAATTCAATACATTATAAGAAGGTTTTTTACTATGGAAACAAATACTAAAAAAAATAAAAATGGAAAAATGGAAAAATTTGTCTGTAGCGGAGGGGATAGGGGTAATGGTCACCCAAAAATATATTTAACTATTGGAGAGACAGAGCAATCAATTTCTTGTCCTTACTGCGGTAAAGTATTTACTAAGTCTTCTTAGTTTTAATAAATATCAATGATATTACAACTCCTGAAAGAGCTAAAAAAGAAGAAAATAAAAAGGACTTATCATAAAATAGTCTATACAAGTCTCCCGATACAGAGATCGATACAGCTAAGAAAGCTCCCATAGATATTGCAGAATATAAAGCTTGGCTTTTTGCCTGAGCTCTAACAGGCATAACTTCAGATATAAAATTTATAGCTGCAAGATGAGTTAGCCCAAATGTAAAAGCATGCAATATTTGTATTAAGGCAATAAAAAATATAGTGTCTGCATATGCCATAAGAGTCCATCGTATAATAGCCATTACCCCTGCTATAATTATAAAAATTTTGGGCGAAGTATAATTTTTAAATTTATAAAAATAAGCTAATAAAATGATTTCAAAAACAACACCTTCTGCCCATAAAGCGCCTATTATTGTCTCTGATAAGCCAATACTTTTCCAGTAGATAGTAGAGAAACCATAATATATTCCGTGGCTACTTTGTATTGCTCCGCAAGCGAGTAAGAAAGGGAAAAAATTTCTATTTTTTAACAAAGCATAAGTACTAAATTTTTTTCTAGCTGGTAAAGAAGGTATAGTAGGCATAATTACAATAGATAAAAATAAAAATAATGCACCAATAGTCATCAATATTGGTACATATTTTAATCCATATTGTTCTATTATTACGCCCCCAAAAAAAGCAATGATAATAAAAGATACAGAACCCCATAATCTAGTATTTCCATAATCAAAATTATATTTTTTGATTGCAGTTGTGGTTAAACTCTCCGTCAATGGCATTAAGGGTGCAAATAATGCCCAACTAGTAATTGCCATAAAAGCGATTAGGTAGAGTGAATTAAAAATATTTAATGAGAACAGTATAATTATAGAAATAAATGATAAGTATAGCATAGGTATTTTTCTATTACCGTATTTATCTCCTAGACCTGCAAAAAAAGGGTTTGCTAACAATTTAGTTAAAACGGAAGTAGCTAAAATGATAGCAATGTATCTTTCTGTGAAACCTTTTGAAGAAAGCCATAAAGGAAAAAATGGAGCATTAATTCCAATAACTATAAAAATTGAAAAATAAACTAAAGAAAATTTTGCTGATATTTTTTTTATTAACATTATATGCAAATAGCAATATTTTGTTTTATTTAGCAAGTTAAATTTAATAATGAATAATAGAATAATAGTTCATAAAATGATAATTTATTAAAATAGGAATTATTTATGATAACTGAAGACAAATTAAATACTGAAAAAAAATCTTTAACATTAGTTGATGGTTCAGGATTTATTTTTAGGGCATATTATGCTTTACCTCCATTAACTAGAAAAGATGGAACTCCTATTAATGCGGTAATGGGTTATTGTAATATGATATGGCGTCTTATTGCAGAAACTAAAACTGATTCTTTAGCTGTAATATTTGATACTGCATCTAAATCTTTTAGAAATGAAATTTTTGAAGATTATAAAGCAAATAGATCTGAGGCTCCAGAAGATTTAATTCCTCAGTTCTCACTAATTAGAGATGCTACAGTAGCTTTTAATATTCCTTATATAGAATTAAAGGGTTATGAAGCAGATGATATAATAGCTACATATGCCAGCCAGGCTTCTAAATCTGGTTGGGAAGTAGATATTATCTCTTCAGATAAAGATCTCATGCAATTGGTGAATGATAACGTAAAAATGATTGATCCAATGAAGATGGTTAATATAGGAAGAGAAGAAGTATTTAAAAAGTTTGGGGTTTATCCAGAGAAAGTAATAGATGTTCAAGCATTAGCAGGAGATAGTACTGATAATATTCCAGGTGTTCCAGGAATAGGAATTAAAACAGCTGCAGAATTAATCAACGAATATGGTGATTTAGATTCTTTACTTAATAGAGCTGGAGAAATTAAGCAGCCAAAAAGAAGAGAAAATTTAATTAATTTTGCAGATTTAGCAAGAATAAGTATGAAGCTAGTTAAATTAGATGATGATATCAAAGATATAGAAAATTTTAATAACTTTCAAAGAAAAGATATAGATATTAATAAATTAAAAACATTTTTAATAGAGCAAGGCTTTAATAGCTTAATTGGAAGATTACCTAATGAAGATGAATTTATTAATAGTAAAAGTGCGTATGTAGCTTTATCAGATAACTCTGACTCAGAAAATAATAAGCCTGCTGTAAAAAATAATTATAAACTTATTACTGATGAGAATACATTAAAAACTTGGATTAAAAATATAGAGGCTGTAGGTATAGTTTCTATTGATACTGAAACAACTTCTTTAGATGCAACATCTGCTAAATTAGTGGGGGTATCTCTAGCGATTGAGCCTGGAAAAGCTGTTTATATTCCAATAAACCATCAATCTAAAGAAGGGCCAATCGTAGCAAAAAAAATAAACCAATTGGATGAAAAGTTAGTTTTATCTCTGCTAAAGCCTGTAATGGAAGACCCTAGTATTATTAAAATAGGTCAAAATATTAAGTATGATATGACAATATTATTTAATGCTGGAAATATAAATATTTACCCCTATCACGATACTATGTTAATGTCATTTGCCTTAGATGCGGGCAAACGTTCTGGACACGGCATGGATTCACTATCCAAAACTCATTTAAATATTACTCCTATTAGTTATTCTGAAATTACAGGAAAAGGTAAAGACCAAATTACTTTTGATTATGTGGATCTAGATACTGCTTTAGATTATGCAGCACAAGATGCAGATATTACTTTACGTTTATATAATTTCTTAAAAGACAGATTAGTTAAAGAAAAAATGGCATCACTCTATGAGACGATTGAAAGACCATTGCCCCATGTAATAGCAAACATGGAAAGGAATGGGGTTGGAATTGATTCAGGCTATTTAAAAAATTTAAGTGATATATTTATAAGTAAAATGGAGCCTATTCAAATGAATATTTTTAAGTTAGCTGGTGAAGAATTTAATATTTCCTCACCTAAACAGTTGGGCGAAATTTTATATAACAAATTAGGTTTAAAAGGTGGTAAAAAAGGTAAGTCTGGTCTTTATTCTACTTCTGCTACTGTTTTAGAAAAGTTAGGCCAAGATGGTAATGAGATTTGTAAATTAATATTAAATTGGAGAGCTCTTCAAAAGCTTAAGAGCACATATTCTGATGCCTTAGTAGATCAAATCAATTCTGTTACTGGAAGAGTTCATACTCATTTTCAGATGACAGGAGCTATGACAGGAAGGTTTTCTTCAAGTAATCCTAATTTGCAAAATATTCCTATTAAAAGCGAAGATGGGAGGGCAATAAGAAGAGCATTTATAGCCCAAAAAGGAATGAAAATCGTTGCCTGTGATTATTCACAGATAGAACTTAGATTATTAGCAGAAGTGGCAAATATAGAACCTCTTATTGAGGCATTTAAAAATAATATAGATATTCATACTCTTACAGCTTCTCAAGTATTTATGGTAAATACCGATAATGTTACTAGTGAGATGCGGAGAAATGCAAAAACAATTAATTTTGGAATAATATATGGCCAAAGTGCATTTGGTTTAGCTAAGCAGCTCAACATTAGCAGAACTGAAGCAAAGGAATATATTGAACTTTATTTTAAACAATACCCAGGAATAAAAAGTTATATGGAAAATACACAAGAATTTGCTAGAAAAAATGGTTATGTTGAAACTATTTATGGAAGACGATGTTACATTCCTAGTATTAATGATAAAAATCCAATGATAAGGGCTGGAGCTGAAAGACAAGCTATAAATGCTCCTCTACAAGGAGCAGCTGCAGACATAATTAAGAGGTCAATGAAAAATTTTCCTGAAATTTTAATTAAAGAAAAAATTGATGCTAAATTAATATTACAGGTTCATGATGAGCTAATATTTGAATGTGCATCGATTGACCTGGATCGCTTAATTCCTATAGTCAAATCAAAAATGATTAATGCTCCTAAACCGGGTTTTAATATGAAAGTGCCTTTAGAAGTGGAAATAGGTACAGGGAATAATTGGGATGAAGCTCATTAACATATGATATTTTTATTTAAATAATTTTTATTAGAGTGTATAATATATTTTTTAAATTTTGGAGTATAAAATGGCAGAAAATACCAAATTATTTAGTCCTATTAAAATAAGAGGAGTAACTATTCCCAATAGAGTAGTTTTGTCTCCATTATGTATGTATTCAGCAAATCAAGGTGTGGCCTCTGATTGGCAGTTTGCACATTTAAGTACTTTTGCTAGAGGAAAAACAGGACTAATATTTGCCGAAGCATCAGCAGTAGAAGCTAGAGGAAGAATAACTCCAGGATGTCTAGGAATTTGGACAGATGAACAAGCAGATGCGTTAAAGCCTATTACATCTTTTATTGAAAGAATGGGATGTGTTCCAGGTTTCCAGTTAGCGCATGCCGGAAGAAAAGCAGGAACTAAAACTCCATGGAATGGAGGCACACCTTTAGATGAAGAAGATGCTAAAGCTGGAAATCCTGCATGGGATATTATAGCACCTTCAGATGTTCCTGTTGCAGAAGGATGGGTAGTACCTAAAGCAATGGATTTAGATGATATAAATGAAGTAATAACTGCTTTTGCAAATGCCGCCTTAAGAGCAATAAAAGCAGGGTTTAAAGTTATTGAGATTCATTCAGCACATGGATATTTATTACATAGTTTTTTATCTCCATTAGCAAATAAAAGAAATGATGAATATGGAGGGGACATCTATGGTAGAATGAAGTTATTACTTCAGGTTGTGGATGCTGTAAGAGATGTAATACCTGAAGATACGCCTTTATTTTGTAGAATTTCTGCTGTTGATGGAATAGAGAATGGTTGGGAAATAGATGACTCAGTTGTTTTAGCTAAGAAATTAGAAGAGCATGGTGTAGATGTTGTTGATTGCTCTGCTGGAGGTATTTCTGGTGCGCCTTTATTTAGAGTTAATAATTCAGGTAAACCAATGAAGACTAATATGGATAGGGGACCAGGTTTTCAAGTTCCTTATGCGGATAAAGTAAAAAATGAGGCTGGAATTAAAACTATGGCTGTTGGGGTTATTGTAGATCCTAATCAGGCTGAAGAAATACTTCAAAGTAATAAGGCAGACCTGATAGCTGTTGGAAGAGAATTAATGTATAATCCTTTTTGGGCCTTACATGCAGCCCAGGCTTTAAATGCAGATCCTGAATTTTCTATGTGGCCTCCACAATATAAATGGGGTGTTAATAGAAGAGGAAAATTAGCTGAGTTTAAAGGTGTTAGGGACGAGGTTATAGATGAGAAAAAGGTAGGTTCTCATCTTTCTGAAATATACAAACAAAAATAGACTTCTTACTAAGGACATGGATAAGTATAAATTTTATGTACTTTCTCTATTTCATCCATGACTTCTTCATTTAGTTTACAATCTATCGAATTTATATTTTCTTCTAGCTGAGTAATAGACGTGGCACCAATTATATTAGAGGTAACAAAATTTTGTTTAGTTACAAAATTTATTGCCATTTGTGTTAAGTTTAAATTATATTTAAATGCTATTTTTTGGTATTCTAAGACAGCATTTTCTGCATGTTGATTTGAGTACCTACCTCTCATTCTTTCAAAAAGAGTCATTCTAGCATTTTCTGGTTTTTTACCATTTAAGTATTTACCGCTTAATACTCCACCAGCTAATGGAGAATAAGGAAGAAGACCTATCTCTTCATTTATTGCAATTTCAGATAACCCTGCTTCAAACGATCTGTTTAATAGACTGTAAGGGTTTTGAATTGAAACCACTCTTGGTAAGTTAAATTCTTTAGCCACCGATATAAATTTCATTACTCCCCATGGAGTTTCATTAGAAAGGCCTACATATTTAATTAAACCTTTGTTAACAGCTTTTGCAAGAGCTTCTAATGTTACTTCAATTTTAATGTCATCTTCCCTTGGATTATGAATATACCCTAGTTGGCCAAAATTATTTAAAGTTCTTTCGGGCCAGTGAATTTGATATAAATCTATATATTCAGTATTTAATCTTTTGAGACTATTTTCTATAGCTTGAAAAATATGTTCTTCATTAAGCCTAGGCCCTTGTCTTATCCAGTCTAAACCAGGAGGACCAGAGGGAACATTTGAAGTTCTTCCTGCAATCTTTGTAGCTAATATTATTTTGGACCTATCTTGCTTTTTTAACCATGTGCCAATGTATTTTTCAGTTAACCCATAAGTTTCTTTTTTAGGAGGGACAGCATACATTTCAGCTGTATCTATGAAATTTATACCTCTTTCGCTTGCATAACTTAATTGATCATGAGCTTCTTTTTCATTATTTTGTTGGCCCCATGTCATAGTACCAAGACATATTTCAGAAACCATAATTTCTGTTTTTCCTAAATTATTTTTTTTCAAACCGTGATCCTTTTAATGTATTTAATGGTATAATTTTTAATTTTAGCTATAGTTATTATGATTTTTATGTTAAGTCATCCTTTTTTTTAAATTTTAAGGTTTTGAAATGAAAAACGAAAATATAGGTATTACGTTGCATCAGTTAAAAATTTTTTGGACTGTTGCCCAAGCATCATCTTTTACAAAGGCAAGTAAAATATTAGGTTTGGCGCAGCCTTCTCTTTCGCAGCAGATTTCTAAATTGGAGGATGAGGTAGGGTCACTTTTATTTAAGAGAGGAAGATCGAAAATGAGCCTGACAGAAGCAGGGCTTTTTTTACAAAGACGTTCAGAAATAGTATTGTCTGGGGTAGAAGAGACTATGGTAGGTTTACGCCAGTTTGGGAGTGGTCAAAAAGGACTTATTTCTGTTGGCTTGTTATCTTCCGTTGCTAGAAACTTATTGCCAGCAGCATCGGAAAAATTAGCAAAAAAATTTCCTGAAATTGAATTAGATATTTTAGAAATATCACCTGCTGAAGCAATAGATCTCTTATATGGAAGACAATTATCAGTAGCCGTATTAGCAGAAGACTCAATTGCGAAGAGTATATTATCATTTAGTAAGTCTTATTTATTTGAGGATCCATATGTTCTAGCAGTACCAAAAAATATATCTTTAGAGAATATTAAAAATTTAGATGATTTGAAAAAGTCAAAGGAAAGTTCAGTATTGAATAATATTATTCAATTTGAATTTGGAAATCAGCATAAGAAAAGAATAGAAGATTGGTTTACTAGTGTTTTACCCAACTCTAGAGTGTTTGCGAAAACACGAACTTATGAGGTTGCTCTTTCAATGGTGCAATCTGGAAGAGGGGTTGCGATAGTTCCAGCATTAGCAGCAAGATTAGGAGGTAAAAAAATTGATTTTGATGTAAATTTATATAAAACTAATTTACCGCAAAGAAAAATTATATCTCTTATTCCTTCACAATATGTAAGGATTGAACCTTATAAATCTTTTATAGACTCTTTAGTTGCAACCGGAAAAAGTATGCAACTGCCAAAAGCAAATCCTGTTCCTCCTATATTAGAGTCTTTAAGTATCTGATTTGAATTATAGGATTTACCAATTTCTGTTATAGGTTTGTTATTGTAAATAACTATGTATAGTTATATCATATTTAATTTTAAAGAGGGATAAGTAATATGTGGAAATCACCAGTTGTTTTAGAAGTAGCAGTAGGTTTAGAAATCAATTGTTACGCTTGTGCAGAAATTTAATTAATTAAATAAAATTTTTGTTAAAAAAGCCGGCTTTTTAGCTGGCTTTTTTTATTTCTTTTTTAGCCCTCTTACTAAATATATTAATGGTGCCGCTATAAAAGCTAAAACTCCCATTAATAACATAATTTGATTAAAAGC
>CEUR01005223.1_pt1 | contig 10998 bp, 12 predicted proteins | sample 356411 | NCBI WGS metagenome assembly CEUR01 (sample SAMEA2622715, study PRJEB7988) | marine metagenome | biome: marine biome (ENVO:00000447); feature: surface water layer (ENVO:00002042); material: "saline water (ENVO:00002010), including plankton (ENVO:xxxxxxxx)" | depth 5 m
GAACAGGATCTTGAGAATAGAAGATTAGCACTTAGTCATAAGGACATTAAAAAAGAAGAACCAAAAAAAGATAGTAAGAAATAAATTAGTTTTACTTAAATGGTCCTGTGGCCGAGCGGCTAGGCAGAGCTCTGCAAAAGCTTCTACACCAGTTCGAATCTGGTCAGGACCTCATTAAATCTTTACTTATTTTAATATTTTTATGATTAGATTAATTTTATATTTTAATCAAAGTAAAAAATTTTTAAGTAACTCATTACTATATTTCATAGGATATGCATTTGCTTTTTTAATTCCTTACATAGTTAATCCAATACTTATAAATAATCTTGACTCCAACTCATTAGCTATATTAAGTAAATTTGGAATTGTCAGTAGTATTTTAATTTCTTTGTCTTCATTAGGTTTAACAGGTGGTTTAGCAGTATTTGCATTTAAATATAAAAATGAAAAATTCAATAAAATCATCTTACAAATACCATTATTATTTTTAATAAGTACTCTTATATTTTCTTTTATTTTTTATGTATTCTCAAGTACATCATTTAATTGGAGTTATGATATTTATATTTTTCTATTTCTATTTGTGTTTTTTATAGCAAACTACAATGTAATTGTTAGTTATTTTACTGTAATTGAAAATAGGATTATGGTAATAATGTCATATATAGTAAATGCATCTTTAATTGTTTTTTTTGTATATATATTTATTTTAAATCCTTTTAATTTAAATTATGTTGGAAGATTATTAAGCTTAACAATACCTCCTTTTTTAATATCTTCAATTTTCTATATTTATTTCTATACTAGTAAACGTATTTCAAAAAAGAATATGTATCCAGTAATTAATTCATGGATTAAGGGAATATTTTTTCATACAATTTCAGGCTTACTTTTAGCTAATTCTGATAAATTATTAATATTAATTTTAAACTTAGATTTTTTAATTGTTGAATACTTTTTTGCTCTTCAATTTTTAATTCCAACTGTATTGTTTTCTATTTCATTAAATAATGCATTCAAACCTCAGATTTATAAAAAAATTAAAGAAAAAAGAAAAGGTATTTTACCTTTATTCTTTGTTGCAATTATTTTTATAAGTGTTTTTCATTTATGTTTTTATTTTATTTTTAAAATTTATTATAACTACTTTATAGATAAAGAAATAGTTGATTTTTGGATTTACTTTAAATATTTATTTTGGGTCTTTTTTATTCAAAATTTATATTATCCTATAAGTTCAATAATATTTTATTTTAGAAAAGAAAAATTAATATCAAAAATCACAACTATATTCGCAGTTGCTTCATTAGTTTTTTCTTATTTAATTTTGGATTACTACAACATATTTTATTTTTTAATATTTTTAATTCTTACTCATCTTACTTATATATTAACTATAACTTATTATTCTTTTATCACATTAAAAACTGAAAATGTTATTTAAAATTCTTAATAAATTTTTTCCTAAAATTTTGAATTTTATTTTAATCTTTCTTAAAAGAAATTTTTATAATTTTAAAAAATCTGAATCAATTTTATTTATTGTTGAATTTCCACAATCCTTTTCATCTTTTAATTCAATTATTTCTTCATTTAATAGGTTTTCCAAAGGTAATTCAATAGAAATATTAATTCTATCTGAATCAAATTATAATAAGTTAAACAATTTAAATTTTGATAATTTATATGATAGAAATAGTTTAAGAATTATTAAAGTTGAAGATTTAAAACCTTATTATAAATATATTTTCATTCATAATCCTTATGACGTTGAAAGACCCAAAAATTTAAGTTTCCAAAATCTTTATTTTAAATGTAAAAAAATTATTTATTTGAGTTATGGAATTGAAATTGCAGGCGGTAGAAAATTAACTCAATTTAATATGCCTTCTCAAAGATATTCTAATTACATATTTGTTCATTCTCATAGTGCGAAAAATCAATATAAAAAATATTGTTCAACAGGAGATAATCATGTCTATCCAACGGGTCATCCTTCATTTGATGAGATTAGTTTTAATTCAAAAAATGTAAAAAATGATTTTTTTTTATGGTGTCCTCATCATAGTGTTTCAAAAGAAAATAACGATTTAAGTACATTTCTTTTGTATGAAGATAAAATTTTTAAATATTTTCAAAAAAACTCATCAAAAAAACTATGTATTAGACCTCATCCAATGTTAATAAAAAAGTTAAATGATTTAGGATCTAAATATTCTAAAAAATATTCTCAACTTATTAGTTTAAATAATGTTTTTGAAGATAAATCAAATAATTATATTAAAACCTTTGAAAAGTCAATCGCTTTAATGACTGATGCTTCCTCCTTTCTTATGATTTATCCCTTAATTAATAAACCAATGTTATATTTGAAAAATAAAAATGGACCTGAATTAGGAGATGATGGTTTTTATTTCAAAAACTCTACAGCTCATAATTGGAGTGATATACATATCTTTTTAGAAAATGACTATTCTAATAAACGATATTACATAAATTTAAAAAATGAAATATTAAATATTGGTTCTTCAGGAAAAGAGATTGTAAAATTTTTAATGAAATAATTAAATGTGTGGAGTAAATTTTATTAAATGTAATATTAAAATAAATAATATTAAGGATAGAATAATAAAAATGAATTCTTCCTTAAACCATAGAGGACCTGATATGAGTGATATATATAAGATTGACAATAACACATTCATTGGTCACACAAGACTGAGTATTATTGATTTAAGCAATAACTCAAAGCAACCCATGATTTCAAATAATAAAAATATTATTTCTTTTAATGGTGAAATAATTAATTATAAATCTCTTAAAAAAACATTGAAGTCTTCATATAATTTCAAATCAAATAGTGATACTGAAGTAATTTTAGCATGTTATGAAATTAAAGGCTTAGATTGGACTTTAAAAAATTTAAGAGGAATGTTTTCTTTTATATTATATGATTCAAAACTCAAGGAAACTATAATTGCTAGGGATCCCTTTGGGATTAAACCATTATATTATTCTAATTTAAATGATATTTTTATAGCTTCAAGTGAACCATCTGGTATCTTATCTTCTGGTCTTTTTAATCCAAGTATAAATTCAAAATATATTTTAGAGTATCTTCTTGAAAGATTTGTTCATGCACCTAATACATTATTCAAGGAGATTAAACAAGTTAAACCTGGTACTTATATTAAAATAAATAAAAAATGTAATATTAAAGAACACAATTATTTTAAGTACCCTTCTCTTAATGGAGAAAAAAATATATCAGAAAATAAAATATTAGAAGAATTAAATGAATTATTGGTAAATACAATTAATAATTGGGCAATTTCAGATGTTCCGCTAGGAACATATTTAAGTGGTGGATTGGATTCGAGTTTAATCACTTCTATTTTATCGAAAAAAAACAGTGATTTAAATACATATACGGCTACATTTAATTCAAAAAAATTCAATGAATCAATTTATTCAAAAAAAGTCTCTAAGGAATTGAATACTAAATATAATGAAGTAAAATTAGACAATGATTCTTATATTAATAGAAATGAATCATTTATAATTCATAAAAAATTACCAATTTCAGTTCCAAACGAAATACCTATTTATTTGTTATCAAAAAAAATGAAATTAAAAATTACAGTAGCATTATCTGGTGAAGGTGCTGATGAGTTTTTTGGTGGTTACGGAAAAATAATGAAATCTTATTACGATTTTAAATTTTTAAATATTAAAAAAACCTTTAAAGATTATTTTTTTGGAAAATACGATTATGTATCAAAAGAAATTATTAAAATTTTAGGTGTGGATGTAAGTTGGAGAAATGAAAGAGATAAATATTTTAATAATTTAGATTCAAAATCAAATAAAAATATGGTTTTAGAATATTTTCAAAAAAAACATCTTGAAGGATTACTTTCGAGGGTAGACTTTAGTTCAATGAAAGCGAGTATTGAATCAAGACCAGTTTTAGTTGATGTTGATTTAATAAATTATGTGAATCAAAATATCCCATTTGATTTAAAAATTAAATGGAATAAAAATTTTTATAAAAATAAAGAGCCTGTAGGAAATTCAAAAGATTATAGTGAAAAATTAGATACCCCGAAATATATCTTAAAAAAAGTTGCTGAAAAACACTTAAATAATGATATTATTTATAGAAGTAAATTAGGATTTCCTGTTCCTTTAAATGAATATTATCCTGTGATAATTAAATTAGTTGAGAATTTATTACAACAGTCTTCAATATTTAATTTTGATATAAATGAATATAAAAATTCAATTAAAAAAGTTAATAATTATGGTCAAATAACCTGGATGATATGGAATTTATTAATTTGGGAAAAAAAAGTAGTAAATAAAAGTTATCTATGGTAAAACAAATAAACATTGGATATACAACAGGTGTATTTGATCTTTTTCATATTGGACATTTGATCTTATTACAAAAAGCCAAATCTAAATGTGATCAATTGATAGTTGGTGTTACAACAGATGATTTAGTTCTTTATAAAGGAAAAAAATCTGTAATTCCTTTTGAAGAGAGAATAGAAATTGTGAGATCTATTAAGTATGTTGATAAGGCAATACCTCAAAAAAATATGGATAAAATCAAAAAATGTAAAGAAATTGGTGCAAATTTAATTTTTGTTGGTGATGATTGGAAAAACACAAAGACTTGGAATGCTTATGAGGAAGAATTTGCAAAGATCGGTGGAAAGATTATATATTTTCCTTATACAAAAGGAACTAGTTCAACTTTAATTAATGAGACTCTTGAAAGGCTTAGAACTAAATAAATTAAATCTTAAAAAAAGTTTAGTTCTATTTTTTCTATCATTTATTGGTTTTATGCTACCATATGATATAGCTAAATATAATATGTATTCCACTAAAACATTTAAAATTGATAGTGTTTATGGGTATAAACATGGAAATCAAGAAAACATTTTAAATTTAGAAGACTATTTATTTCATAGAAAAATAATAGATGAAGCTCATCCAATTTTATATAATGATATACTTGAAAAATATTTGAGTAAATTTATTAAAAAAGAAAATTTGGATTCAATTTATGTAATTTTAAAAAAACCAAAATTTAAAAATCATAATACAAAAATTGAATTAAAAGTTAAGAATGCTAATGAAAAATAAATTTCATAATTATATTTTAGATAATATAAATTCTTCTATTTTTCAATTTAAATTTTTATTCTTTTTTCAATGGTTTATAATAACTTTTTGGTGGAGATTATGGAAATATAATGATCAAATAATTAAAGTTCCTATTTATTTTGAATCCTTTTTATCAAATCAGTATGTTCACTACTCAGTTTATATTATATATTCTTTGTCTGTTTTTTTAGTTTTTTTAAATAAAAAATTTTTTATTGGAATATCTTTTGGACTTGTTTTTTTTATAATTTCTGATTTTTTTACATATCATCACGATATATATTCAATGCTAATTCTGTCTTTAGCTTGTTTTTTTTGTATAAATAAACATTTTTTTTATGTAGGATTTATTAGTTCAATGTATATTATGTCATCTATTTCAAAAATGAATAGTTTATTTATTGATGGTGAATTAATTAGTCTTCTTTTTGAAACTGAATTTAAAATTGCACTTTCTAAAAATTTTTCAATTCTTTTAAGTTATTTAACTATTGTTTTTGAGTTTTTTGCTGGATTAATTATTTATTTAGGCAGGAAAAATTTTTTTATTATTATAAGTTTTATCCTTTTTCATTTTTTTATGGGTATTTTCTTAGGAAGAGGTGTTGTTTTTAATTTATTGTTCATATTATTAATAACAGAAATTTTTAAAGATCATATTTCTAATAAATGGTATTGGTTATATGCTTTTTTAGGTTCTTTTATTATGTCTTTAAAAATAATTTTAGGTAAGTTTTTTTAGTGATGAAAAATATAAATGTGATTTATGTTGATGGCGTTTGTAATCTATGTAATGGCTTCGTTAAATTAGTTCATAAGAACAATAATAATAATTTATTTTTTTCTACTCTTCAAAAATCTGAATACAAAAAGTATAATTTAAAATCTGTTGTTTTTAAAGAAAATAATAATATTTACATGGGTCACGAAGCAATACAAAGAATATTAATTTTAATGAATAAACCATTTAATTTTTTAGGTTATTTATTAAAATTATTACCAAATTTTTTTTCCGAATTTTTATACAATGTAATTGCTAACCATAGATACAAATTATTTGGTAAAAAAGATAATTGTGAATTACCTACTGAAATTGAAAAAAAATATTTTATATAAATAATTGAAATTATTTATTATGAATTAGAATTGTTAAAAAATAGTTTGAATAACAAAAGTTTTGTTAATATTAAAAAAAATTAAACTTGTCCTGGGACAGGCTAGCTCAGTCTTAATTAATACCAGCCTTAGTTTAAACCGAACATGCAGAACACAATAAAAAAATAAATAATGACTAAAGTAGCATTAATTACAGGTATTACAGGTCAAGATGGAGCTTATTTAGCAGAGTTTCTTTTAAAAAAAGGCTACATTGTACATGGCCTTAAAAGAAGAACATCCCTTTTTAATACAGACCGAATAGATCATATCTACGAAGATCCTCATAACCCGAATCCTAAATTTTTTTTACATTTTGGTGATATGACGGATTCTACAAATCTGATTCGTCTGGTAAAAGAAATTAAGCCAGATGAGATATACAATTTAGCAGCTATGTCACATGTTCGTGTTTCTTTTGAAATTCCAGAGTATGTAGCAGACACTGATGGGGTAGGTACTCTTCGACTTTTAGAAGCGATACGTATTGCAGGTCTTGAAAAGAAAACTCGAATTTATCAAGCCTCAACCTCTGAACTATATGGAAAAGTTCAAGAAGTACCCCAAACTGAAAAAACACCTTTTTACCCTAGATCACCCTATGGTGTAGCTAAAATGTATGCTTATTGGATAACGGTAAACTATCGCGAGGCATATAATATGTTTGCATGTAATGGAATTTTATTTAATCATGAATCACCCATCCGAGGAGAAACATTTGTAACACGTAAAATTACACGTGCTGTTGCACGAATTGCATTAGGCTTACAAGATAAATTTTATTTAGGTAATCTAGATGCAAAACGCGACTGGGGACATGCTAAAGATTATGTGCGTATGATGTGGATGATTTTGCAACATGACAAACCAGATGATTGGGTAATTGCGACTGGACGAACAACTTCTATTCGCGAATTTGTAAAAATGGCATTTGCTCATATTGGAGTAACCCTTTCATTCAAAGGTGTAGGCATTAACGAGGTTGCAAAAATTGAGAATTGTTCTAATAAAAAGTATAAACTTGAAATTGGGAAAGAAGTTCTTGCAATTGACGAAAATTATTTTAGACCAACAGAAGTAGATTTACTTGTGGGGGATCCTTCAAAAGCTAAAGAAGAGTTGGGTTGGGTACCACAAATTGAGTTAAATGATCTTGTTAAAGATATGATGAGCTCTGATCTCAAATTGATGCAAAAAGATAAGTACCTTAAAGATGGTGGCTATCAAACTTTAAATTATTTCGAATAATGATTAAAAAGTCAGATAAGATATATATAGCTGGCCACAATGGCATGGTTGGATCAGCTTGTTGGCGAGTGCTTGAGACAGAGGGGTATACAAATTTAATTGGTAAAACCTCAAAAGAATTAGATCTTCGAAATCAAAAGGACGTAGAGGAGTTTATTCAAACTGAAAAACCTTTTGCTATTGTTGATGCTGCGGCAAAGGTTGGAGGTATTCTAGCTAATGATACCTATCCATATGAATTTTTGATGAATAATATGCTTATTCAGAACAATCTAATAAATTCTGCTCATAAAAATGACATCTCAAATTTTATTTTTCTGGGTTCAAGTTGTATCTACCCAAAATTTGCACCTCAACCGTTAAAAGAGGAGTATCTTCTTACAAATTCATTAGAACCAACTAATGAGTGGTATGCAATTGCAAAAATTTCCGCTGTTAAACTTATTGAGGCACTTAGAAAACAATACGGAAGAGATTATGTGGCACTTATGCCTACAAACCTATATGGGAAAAATGATAACTTTGATCTTAAAACTTCACATGTGCTACCCGCTATGATAAGAAAGTTTCATGAGGCAAAATTAAATAATAATTCTATAGTAGAGCTCTGGGGGACAGGATCACCAATGAGGGAGTTTCTCCATGTAGATGATTTAGGAAAAGCGGTTTTATTTGCACTTGAAAACACTCTAGAGAAACATTTATATAATGTGGGTACCGGAGTAGATATAACTATTGAAGAATTAGCAAAACTTATTCAGTCTATAGTTGGTCATAAAGGTAAAATTGTTTGGGATAAATCCAAGCCAGATGGAACCCCAAGGAAGCTTTTGGATATTTCAAAATATAAAGCCCTTGGCTGGTCATCCTCAACTCAACTTAAAGATGGAATAGAAGAGACTTATAAATGGTTTTTAAATACCAAACAAATAGTTAACTAAATTTAAAATGATTGGAGTTATTAATTATGGTTTGGGTAATTCATTATCTGTTATTTCGGCTTTTGAAGAAATAGGGATAGAATGTATCCTACTAGATGAACCAAGTAAATTACTTCCTAGCGTAATTGGATTAGTTATCCCAGGGGTAGGATCCTTTAAAGAAGGAATAAATAAATTAGAGGAGTCGGGTTGGAAAGATTGGTTGATTTCTAATGGTTCACTTAATATTCCCGTTTTAGGAATATGTTTAGGGATGCAATTGCTTTTTGAATCTAGTGAAGAGTCTCCAGATGTTATTGGTTTAGGATTGATTAAAGGTAATGTAAGCAGATTGAATTCGGGAAATGAACCAGTACCTAATATGGGTTGGAGAAGAATTTCAGTAAATAAAATTAATGAACTATTACTAGATATTGAAAATAACAGTTTTTATCATGTTCATACATTTGGAGTTAAAAATATCTCTAGAAATTCTATTGCATCAATTTTCTTCAATCTTGAAAAGATTAATGTAGTTGTGCAGTCAAATAAACTATTTGGTGTTCAATTTCATCCTGAGAAAAGCCTAAAACAAGGCCTTAAAATATTAGATAATTTCTATAAAATTTGTAGGAAATGAGAATTATACCCACCTTACTTATTAGAAACAAACGTCTAATAAAAACTACCGGTTTTGAAGGTGAAATTTATCTTGGAGATCCAATAAATGCAATAAAACTTTTTAACGATTATGAAGCACATGAACTGATAATTGTTGATATATCTGAGGGAGATATTGATTTCAACTATTTAGAGAAACTTTCTTCAAAATGCAGAATGCCCATCGCTTATGGTGGTGGAATTAGAAGTTTTGATGACGCTATGAAGATTATAAATATAGGTTTTGATAAGGTAATTCTTAATACATTGTTATTTCAGGCGATTAGTGAAGTAAAAGCTATTGTACAAAAATTAGGATCACAATCTGTAATTGGATGTGTTGAAATAGTTGAAACTGAAAACTTATATGAATTGAGGCAAGATAACAGTAAGATGATTGATGTATTCTGTCAGGATATAATAAAAGCAGGAGTTGGAGAAATATATCTTTATGATACAACAAGAGAAGGTACTATGAAAGGATTAAATCTTAAAAATCTTAAAGCGCTTTATTCAAAATTTAATATTCCATTCATTGTTGGAGGAGGAGTTGGCTGTTATAGTGAATTGAAGGATATTAAAGCTTCAAAAGTACATGGTCTTGCATGTGGTGCTTTATTTGTTTTTTATGGAGCCAGAAATGCAGTTTTAATTAATTATGATGTAAAAAATTATGATTTGTAAACGATGTGTAATGAACAATTCTGATTCAATGATAACCTATAATAAGTCGGGTATATGTAATCATTGTTTAGAATATGATAGAAAGAATAGTCAAATTAAGTCACTTTCACAGTTAGACCTTTTAAAGAAAAAAAACTCAAAATACGATTGTATAATTGGACTTAGTGGTGGTGTTGACTCATCATTTGTTGCTTATTATGTTGTAAAAAAACTTCAACTTAATCCTTTAGCAATTCATGTAGACAATGGTTGGAATTCTATAACTGCTGTAAAAAATGTAAAAAGCATATGTGATTCACTTTCGATTGATTTAGAAACCGTTGTTTTAGACTGGGATGAATTTAAAGAAATCCAAAGGGCATTTATACTCTTTAAATCTGCTGACGTTGAAATACCAACAGATCACGCAATTTTCTTATCATTATATAAATTTTCTAAATTATATAAAGTGCCGGTTGTTACTGGTGTTAATTCTAGGTATGAAAGTCATCATCCTCTCCAATGGTCTCAAGGTCACTTAGACGGAAAATATATTAATTCCGTATACCGAAGAAAATATTCACGTAATTTAAAGTCATTTTCTACAGGTAATTTTTGGTTTTATTGGAGATGGAATTCAGTTTCAGTTATTAATGTTTTAGATTATATGGAATATGACAAAATAGAAGCATTAAGAATAATTAAAAAATTAGGATGGCTTGAATATGGTGGTAAACATGAAGAAAGTACATTCACAAAATGGTTTCAGCAAATTTACCTAATAGATATCTTAAATATAGATAAAAGAAGGATGCATTTGTCTAGTTTAATCTGCTCAGGAGAAATTTCTCGTGAAAAAGCTCTTAAGATTTTAGATAATCCTCCAATTTATGGTCTTCAAAAAAGACTCTTACATAAATATGTTCTAGAGAAGTTGGAGATTAGAATGAAAGAGTGGAACGATTTATTAAAAATATATAGGTCACATTATAAGGATTTTTCAAGCTATTATTCTATTTTAATTAGATTAAAAAATATTTTAAAATGAATGTAGTTTTAATTAGATTAAAATAAAATTAATATGAAAGCAGTGATACTTGCTGGTGGCAGGGGAACCAGGTTAATGGAAGAAACTAGAATTGTACCTAAACCTATGGTAACCATTGGAGAG
>CEUR01082004.1_pt1 | contig 10993 bp, 5 predicted proteins | sample 356411 | NCBI WGS metagenome assembly CEUR01 (sample SAMEA2622715, study PRJEB7988) | marine metagenome | biome: marine biome (ENVO:00000447); feature: surface water layer (ENVO:00002042); material: "saline water (ENVO:00002010), including plankton (ENVO:xxxxxxxx)" | depth 5 m
TGTAAATAACAACATATGTTATTACGTAGTATATGTAAATAACAACAGAGACATTAATGTATATACTATGAACAATGTATCAGATGCACAGGATTATATATACACTACAAATACGATTATGTGTAAAGCGTGTAATCTAGAGCTTTACAAATATGAAAATAAAGTATTAAAATACAATAATACATTATATTTATGCAACATACAAAATAGCAGGCTAGTATTATCACCTTACTCTCCGGCGGTTTGGAATAATTTAATTTCAATGTTAGACACAAATTCCACTGTCGATATATTAGAAATTAAGAACAATGATGCACCACATACAATTAATGTGGAAAATGCCGATAGAATACCCACAAGAGTGTTGTCTCCGGGGATAAGTTTTATCATTAGTAATAAAACGAATCAATGCAACATAAAAGTGATGTTACATAGTTTAAAAAACATTGTTCAAACAAACGCATGTCATAGTGAAATCATATTTGTCAACACAGAAGATGTTCTAAAAGAAATAGAAAAAACATGTTTACTACTCGACATTAAAAATGTTTTTTTATATAATTATACTGAGGAGATTACACCGCAAAAAGACAACGCAGCAGTTTATAATAATTGGTGTATCGAAAAATGTAATTTATATAATTTTATTCAATGGAGCAGCAATTTCGTGGCGATACCATCCAATATTATGCACATGTTTGAGAGTTATAATATTAGTAAGTTAGATAAACATCACTCGATTTGGTTTTCCGGCAAAACACTGTATAAATACAACAACGAGTATTTTATTAATATAAATTCCAGATATAACGAATTTGGTATTTTTTCAAAAAAGCATGGCGCAAACTATGTAAAATTAACCACAAAACCGTCCGCATTTTCTGGTGATGTTGCAATAGATAAAAAATATCTTAAAGACAGCCAACGAAAAGTATTTACCAAATGTGTTTTTTTAGAATATATTATATTACATGACACATTTGTGAGCAGAGATGCAGAGGAAAATAAAATTATACATGACATAAGAACTAATAATTATGTCAACTACAAAAATAGATTTTCTTTTTTTGAAAATATCGTAAAACTACCCTGTAATAAATTATCGAGAGAAAATGAGGCATTACATGATATGTTATATTGTATACTGCAAACTCCAACGTTTACTTACTTGACCGTAACGAATTTTCAATTAAATGAATTACAAAATTTTTGGATCAATAACTATATCAAAGACGAGACCAGCAAAATACAATTTTATCATCCAGAGAATATACTTATTCAAGGGTTGTGGGTTGGCAATACATTAGAAACGCTACACAACATGTGCGTAAAATCATTTGTCAGAAATTCACACATGTATGTTTTATATACATATGAAAAAGTTGAGAATGTTCCCGACAACGTTGTGATAATGGATGGCAATGAAATCATACCTGCTAGTTTAATATATAAATTTTCGGATAGTTATGCTGGGTTTTCCAACTTATTTAGAAATGCTTTATTATATCAGAAAGGAGGGTGGTATGTTGATTTAGATATTTATAATGTAAAAAGGTATGATTTTCCACAAAAAAGCATTTTCTCGTTAGATTATTATCCACCCATGTCACAGAAAATGTATCAATTTAGAAAAAAGAAAAATGCAATAATAGGTAAGGAATTTTATGTTGCTTCCAACCCCGTTAAAGTCACAAAGAAAGACCCGATTTTTTTAAGCCAGTTTAAATATGTGTTAGATAAAGTTATGTTTGGTAAGCTCAAAGATTTACTCCCGACGACGTTCAGCAGAGAGAAATTTGATATAGTATTAACAGAAAACGATTTATTGGAGTTGTTTTATGCCTTTTATACAAATAAAAACAAATCCAGCAGATCGTTCTTAGATTTATTGCATGTAAATAACATACATGGTGGAAATGTGCGTCAAAAATATTGGGGAGAACTCGGTCCTATTTTATGCACACGAAGTGTCATCAATAATAACAGAATAAATGAGTGCGCAACACCAGAAGTATTTCAAGGAATAATAAAATATAATGAAATTCACAAATTTTTTGATAAAAATATAGATTATAGTAGACTTAAAAACACATATTCTATCGATTTGTTTTATACCATGTGGAAACAAGGTGATATGCTGAAACGCCTTGAGGATAAAGAAAAAATTACACATTCACTCATCTATGACATGTTACATTTTAACGCACTATCATAATAGTTCTCATATCAATAGTATAATAAAATATACAGTATTATAATATATATATATCAATAGTATAATAAAATATACAGTATTATATATTATAATATTATAATATTATAATATATATGTATACTTTTACACCACTTTCCATACCAAAATTTAACATATTAATTTATCATACATATAGAGAAGAAAACATTAAAACATGCATAGAGAGTATACTGGAACAAACATATACAAATTACGAAATTATACTTGGTTATAGCGATGATCGGTGTAATGAATACTTACAGAATTATTATGATAACAATAATATTACTATTCATAAATTAACGTTGGATCGAGAAACAAACAACAATCGATATAATGATAATTTATATTATAACGCGTTATTATCCAAAGTAAATGACGGGTGGATATTATTTTTAGATGACATCAATGAGCTGGCACATAACATGGTTTTAAATTCACTGCGCCATATGGCAAGGCATCATTCAAAAATAGTATTTTGGAAAGTGAAAATGGGCAATACCATTGTAGCTCCCCAGAATATAGAAGATATAAAAAAATTTGAAATATCATCAAATGGATTTTGCTTTCATTCAAAATATAAAAATGAGGCATTCTGGAAAGCCAAATATTGTGGAGAGCATGATTTCATAACGACGTTATTATCCAATATAACCTGTAAACGTAAATTTATAGATGAAGTAATGGTAGAACATCATAATCCAATAATAAAAAACAGTGACATAGTAAAACACAGTGAAATAGTAAAACATGGTGCAGTAGATGTCGTAAAAGATGCTGCATTAGTAACCAATAGAATGCTGCAAAAATGTTTGCTGAAGCCAGTTATTGTGGTGAGTTCGACACAATACCCTGGTTATGGTGGTGCAGCAACAAATGCGTATGCAATTATTAAATTTTTACGTAGCAAAGATTTTAATGTCGTGGGTGTATTTTTTCATAATACATTAGAAGTTAATTATGACCCTGATAACATAGGAGGTATATTTTTGTATCAATATAAATATGATGAAAGTAAAGTAGTCAAGGATACATTTGGTTATTTAAAAACGAACCCCACACTCTGCTTAGCCAAAAATTATCGAGCGCCACTATTTTGTAAAAAGATATTTAAATGTTACACGGTTTATCTGGTATCAGGCATTAATCATTTCCGATTATTTTATAGTAATATGAGTGCGATATCTTTTTTAAACCCAAATTTTGTGAATACACACATATTACGCGATGAGGTAGAAACAAATACAAAATGTGATAGTATAGTAGTAAATAGTCATTTAACACATAAGATATTCTCCAAAATATACCCTGAATTTATGCATAAACTACGAGAACCAGTAGATACTACCGTGTGTATAAAAAAAATAGATGAAAAATATATCAAAACAATAGATATTGTGCTGATCTGCAGCAATTTCAAACGCGCTGCAAAAAATAATTTATTTCTATACGACGTATTGCGCAACTATGCATTTCATAAATATTCCAAAGTAATTATAGGAAACAATAGTGACATATTTAAAAAAATACCAAATACAACATGTTATCCTTTACAGAAACAAAAAGATTGTTTGCGCTTTATGGCAAAAAGCAAAGTTTTACTGCACCCATCTTTTTTTGATTCCAATTCAAATACTATTCGTGAAGCTTACCATCATGGCTGCTTGCCATTGATAACTAGAAATGTCGGATATTATGAATTATTCCCGAATTATTTGATCTGTAATGATTTTAGTATTACGGAATGGTCAAAAAAACTATATTATTTATTATATAATTACGATGAAGTGAAAAACACCCAAATTAAATTCAATGCGGAACTGAATTTAGATGAAATATTATTATAACAATATTTTATGCTGTATGTATAATTTATATTAGATGAACTTAATTACTGATATATTTTAAGTTTATATCTTATATAAATATATATATATATATGAATAATATTGTATATATAAATGATTATGAAACGTTTAAGAAAATAAGTGCAAAATATAATAAACTAATAAAGAATAAATTATATTGTGAATTTCTAGAAAATTATATAGACACAAAAGTAAAGTGTAGTATTGATACGGTGAAACTATATTTATCACATAACAATATACAACAAAATATACTAGAATCTTTCAATATATTGCATAGTTTGAAATATATAATAAATCATTTATATTATATTGAAAATAATGAATATATATATATATTCTTTTACAATATTCTAATTGGAACTAACAAAAAAGGTGATACTATTTCAAGTGATACTATAGAAAAGTTATTTTTAAACATAAAAATAAAAATTGCAGAACATAGAACACTAATACCATTACATTTTATATTATATATATTAGAATTATCTCCAGAAATAATAATTTTAATAAATAGTCAAATTAATATACACAGGAATAATAATAATAATAATGCTAATGATATTCACACGAAAAGGCCTGTTCGTATTGATTTTAAAATATGTAAAGGCACAATTATATTTTATATAAAATATAATGAAATAATGCGTTGTAATATCAGTAATATAAAAAAAAATACTATAATAAAATTATTTAAATTATATAATACCCATTTTAAAAAGAAAAAGGTTGCAGTAATTTTAAAATCGAAGTATTTTTGGTACCCTTCATCGTTAAATTTATTACAAAAATATTTTTTTGAGAACGGTTATTGGACAGACATATTAACATCTCGTGAAGGAGAAATATCATTAGATGACATAAAATATTATAATAATATAATAATTACACATCCAAACCATTATAATGTTAATCTTTATAATAATAAAAAAATAATAATACTACCAATAGCATATGGACATGACCATAGTAATTATATAAATAGAAACGAAAATATTATATTGCATAAAAAAAAAGCTGGTTCTAATAAAGTTATTATTGGATTTAGACCATTAGATAAGATTGAATCGGTTATATCAACAGGGTATATAGATAATTTTATTACTTCAGCTATGAATATTAAAAATTCATATTTTAATTGTAATTTAACTAGAGAAGAGATCGGTGTTTTAAATCCAGATAATACAATTAATAACAAAGGATTTTTAGATAAACAAACATTTTTTAAAATATATAATCTTGATATTAAAAAAAAAACGATTACAATCTTTTTAGTATGGCCAGTAATAGACAGCGACGCAATTTTAGATAAAAAAATAATTTGTGGAGAAAAAGACAATCATAAAATTTTTCGGCCACAATTTTTGAATTTTGAATACCAATTATATTATAAAAATAGTTTACTACTTCACATAATAAGTATTTTACAAAAAAAATATAATGTTTTGATTAAATTACATCCAAACAATTGTAAGATGATAGACAATAAACTATATGTGAATGTTGCCTCAAATATACATCCTAAGAATAAATTAAATGAATCGTTAAATAATATTAAAAATGATAAGGAATGGGGTATATGTAATTTATTAGAATTACATAATAATAAAATAGTCGATTATGATTATCATGAAGAAACATTAACTTATACAGATGCAGGTATAATTTTTTATCCCAGTACAGTATCCTGGTATAATTGGATATATAAATTTCCTATGTTACATATTTCTACTAATAATGAAAAGGACGATTGGTTTAAATGGTTAAATATGAGTTCATTAAATAAGAAAGGTGAAATAAAAAAAGAGAAACAGTATCGGGATTTAAGTAAAATAAAATATGATAAGAAAAAGCTGTTTAATTTAAAAGATATAAATTATGGAGAATATATATATATTGAAGATATAAGGAATAATCTAGAAGAAAATTTATTTAATATTATATTAAAAATGATGAGTTCTGAATATAAATATAAAGACACAAATCCATTATTTAAGAATCAAAACACAAAAGATATAGTTTTAAAATTAATTGAAATAATCCAAACAAAATACAAATAAAATACTGAAATAATAATTTAGATAAAAAAATACAAATAAAATACTGAAATAATAATTTAGATAAAAAAATAAATTCCATTTTAACTTATATCATTTTAACTTATATCATTTTAACTTATTATGATATAATAGTTCTACTAGTTTAAAATCAATTTCATTATCTATATCGATTGAACGCTCATATGGAATTAAATGCGTAGAAACAGCACCATCGAGAACATGTTCTATACTTAATATATGCTCTACCGTAGATATATAGCATACTGGGGTTATTAGCCTTATATCTTTTTTAAAGTCCTGTCTTCTATTTACCCATGTGGCGTTAGTATATGGTTTAATATAATTATTATCAACATTCACCACCCACGCTATTTTTTCATCTTTTGTAGTAGTTACCAATAAATCAGAATCATTCTTTATAAAACTACTGATACAATTGTTAATATCATCAGCGGTTCGTAAAGGAGCAATACACGGGATACTAATAAATAGGTCAAACACCTCACCTTCATTTTTTAAAAAATGTATTGCGTGTTTCCATGAATCTAATTCTTTTGATTCTGAAGTAGCCAATTTATCAGGTCTATTTATAATAATATCTGCCTCATATTCGTATGCTATATTTGAAATTTCAAGAGAATCGGTAGATACAATTATTTTATCAATATTATTCATAGATTTTGCAAGATTAATAGTATGTGCTATTAAAGGTATATCTCCTAATAATCTTATATTTTTATTTTTACATCCAGTAGAACCACCCCGAGCGAATATAAATGCATAAATTTTCATATACTATAATATATGAAAATTAATTATAAAAATAATTTATTATAAAAAGCACTTATTTTTCAAAATCATCATAAGAGACATATGAATTCTTCAACACTTTTTTTTTTAGTTTTCTTCCCAATAATTTTTGATAATTTGAAACACATATACCATCATAGGGTCTTAATGACACGAAGTCGGACTCTTGTATTATATACCCCTTTTTAAAATTCTTTGCAAAAAATAATGATCTTCGCACAACTTTTTTATTTTCTTCTTCTGTTTTTCTACATTTTTTTACACCATCACCTAACATTATTTCACAATCTCTTATTTTTTTTATAAATTCAGTAAGTTCCTTAGGATTTAAAGATGCTCTATGATCTGGACCAATTAATTCCTTATCAATTGTAAAGTGTTTTTCAATATATTCTGCTCCAGAACAAATCGCATATAATGATGCGACATCATCTTTTGTATGGTCAGAAAATCCGACGGGAATATTTAATGTATGTTTCATTGTTTTTATACAATTTAAATTTAAATCATTATTATTTGTCGGATAACAAGATACACAATGTAATACAATTATTTCTTTAGAATTATAGTTTCTAATAAAATTAACACTATCTTCTACTTCTTTTAATGAACTCATACCAGTCGATAATATTATCTTTTTATTTTTTTCCGCAATTCTTTTTAATAATAAATAATTTGTTAACTCACCTGATCCTATCTTATACATATTTACGCCCAATGTATCTAAAAAGTCTACACTATCAAGGTCAAACGGAGTAGATATAAAATCAATATTTTTATCTTTACATTTATTAGCAATTAATCTAAACTCATCATAAGATAATTCCAATTTTTCCAACATTTCTAATTGATTTTCATTATTCCCAGTAGTTTCTTTTTGATATTCTGCTTTTTCTGCGTCAATTGAAACCACTTTACTGCTTTTAAACGTTTGAAATTTAATAGCATCCGCTTTTGCATCAGCAGCTATATCTATTAATTTATAAGCCATATCCAACGAACCATTATGATTTACACCAGCTTCGGCTATAACATAAACCATTTTATATTATATTTATTATAATATTTATATAATATTTATGTATTTTTAATATAATATATTTTCCTATTTTACAAACAAATTATTATATTATTCATTGAGTTAATATGTTCCTTTAATTTTCATATTATCTAGTGTTGAATGAAGAATTAAGGTATTTGCATTCAAAAAATTATTTTTTCCTATAGTAATAAATCCTTTTTTATTTTTATGTATAACAGTTGTTCCACAGCCGATAAAAGTATTTTCTTTTATTGTAACATGTCCACAGATAGTAACACTCGGAGCAATATGACAATTTGATTCTATTAACACATCATGTTCTATTACTGAATTAGTATTAATTATTGTATGGTTTTTAATAACGCTTTGTGAATTAATAATTACACCTGCGTTTATAAAAATATTTTTTCCCAGTATTACTGTTTCTGAAATAACTGCAGAAGGGTGAATAACATTACCCCAATTTAATTTATCAAATTTACATATAATACTGTTTCTTGTTTCAAGATTACCTATTCCACAAATATAAAAAATGTTATTGTTCACGGTATCATTATTCATTGTATCATTGTTTTTAATATCACTGATTTTTCCTAACATCTTTATATTTCTATACGGAGTTTTACAATTATCGTCATAGTATCCTACAATATTTATGTTGTTTTTTTTTTTAATTTCAAATAGTGCGTCTATTATTACTCGTGCATGACCCCCACCTCCAATAACTGCATATTTTGGTATATTATCATTAACAAAATTATTTTTAATTATTTTAATAATTTCTTCCGATGAATTACATAATTTATATGGATAATCTTCTAAAAAAATACTATCGTTAATATTTATTTTATTTAAATTATCATTTATAGCTTTTGTAATAATTTCTGTTGAATAATCTAAGTGAATTATACTTCTACCACAAGTTCTACCTAGTTGTCTTTTTCCAATATTTAATGTGATTTTTTTAAATAACGGGACTTCATAAATACCACTGGAAGAATTGCCTATAAAAATATTACAATAATACATTAAATTTAAATAATCAGCTCTTTCTAAAGATTTATATGAGTATATATTGGGGTTATTTGCTGTAATGTCTTGAATTTTTTTGAATATATAATTGTTGTAATTATCTGCATTTGTTTCTATAAATATAATATTTGTTTTATGAAAATTTTTTATATTTAATATTGATTGAATTAATATATTGAAATTTTCTATATTATCTTTTTCTGTTAATAATGTTTCTGGGTGATAAACAACTAAAATATTTTTTTCTTTTTCATCTAGTTTCATTTTATTTAAAAAAATAGTTTTATTTTCAGGAATAAATTGCATGATATCATATAATCCCGGATTACCAACGCAATATATTCTATCTTTATCTATATTCATATTTATTAAATTATTTTTTGAACTATTACATGTTACAAAATGATATTTTGACATTTGTGTGATGGAATTACGTATTGCATTATCATATGCACCGATAGTAATATCACCACCACATAAATGTGCAATAGGTATATTATATATTAATGCTACTTGCGCAGCTATTAAAATTTCGTACCTATCACCTAAAATAATAACTAAATCTATATTGTAATGTTTAAAACTATCAGACATACTTTTTAATTCTATGGACATGCTGCGTAATATATCTTGTGGTCCATCTCCTATTAAATTTGTATTTAATTTTTCATCTATTTTAATATTATCTTGTTCTATTATTTTATATGTATATCCATATTTTTCTTCCATGTGTGAACCGGTTACAAATAATATTAAATTTAAAGCATCATCATTATGAACATTTATCATTAGATTCTTTAAAAGTCCATAATCTGCTCTTGAACCAGTTATTATACAGATATTTTTCATTATATAAATATATATTTAATATATATTTATATATATTTATATATTTCATCACAGTAATGTCTTTTACCACATAAACTTACGGTCTTCTTTGTTTTTTTTAAATTTTTTTATAATCTCCACCAATTCTTCATCAGTTAAAAGTCCAGTATTGCTATTTAAATTTGATATATCTATACTATATTTTTTATCATATAAATTTTGTTTTTTTATATCAGTTATTGCAATATAAAAGTTATCCATATTATAAATTTTATTAAATTCATAATCAGATATTAATTCTTCGTGTATTTTTTCTGAAGTCCTTAATTCTTTAATTTCTATATTTGTCATAATATCTACATCATGACCCTTATACGTTTTTAAAAAAGCTTTTGCTAATGTTAATATATTATAACTTTTACTCTTTGGTATAATTATATCACCGCCATGTGATAATAGCGGAATATTTAAACAATTTTTTGCAGCATCCTCGACTGATACAGAAAAACGTGTCATATTTGGATTATATATTACTAATTTTTTGTTCATTACAATATAATCATGAAACGCATGCGCAACAGAACCTCGGGATGCAAAAATATTACCAAATCTTATAACAGAACATTTCATTTCATCACAATCATTATTTATAGTTAATCTCTCTGTTAATAACTTAGTGGCCCCATATGTATTACTGGGGGAGCATGCCTTATCAGTACTAACTGATATAAAATATTTCACATTATTGTTTTTTGCTAGTTGTAATAAATTTGCAGTGCCATTTACATTTATATCAATAGCATATTCCGAATTTTTTTCACAATAATCAATATGTTTCAATGCAGCAGTATGAATAACAACATCAATGTTTTTTAAATGTTTTTCTATTGTTTTATCTCTAATATCTCCTAGAATAAAATGTATATTATTATAGTTTTGTTTAAATTTTCTATTTTTTATATACCATTGTTTATACTCATCACGAGACAAACAATAAATACTACAATTTATTTTTTGTAATATATTTATTATAGCCTGTCCCAATGAACCAGTTCCTCCTGTTATTAAGATTTTTTTATTTGTATAAAAGTTTTCCATATTAGCTATATATATATATATA
>CEUR01081806.1_pt1 | contig 10969 bp, 5 predicted proteins | sample 356411 | NCBI WGS metagenome assembly CEUR01 (sample SAMEA2622715, study PRJEB7988) | marine metagenome | biome: marine biome (ENVO:00000447); feature: surface water layer (ENVO:00002042); material: "saline water (ENVO:00002010), including plankton (ENVO:xxxxxxxx)" | depth 5 m
TGGGGGCCGTCAGACCCCAGTTCAAATCTGGGCAGGCCCACTCCTCATGCGTTTGTCGAATCCTACTGTCATGGAAGCCTTGCATTGATATGGCTTGAACGCTAGCGTAACGCATGCGCTCACGTGCACTCCTTCTGGTTCTCTTGATGCTGGGGATGCCCTTCTCTTCCGTGGCATCATCGGATTCAACCATCTCAAGCAGTACCACATGGAGTGGAACGGTTGTTTTGAGCGGCAATGTGACGGTGGATTCCTCGACGACACTCGTTCTCGAGCCCGGAACCATCGTTGATGCTCAGTCGTATTGGCTCCAGATCGATGGTGTACTCGAAGCAAGTGATGCGCAGTTCATGACGAGTGAAACCTCAACCAGCCTTGGCTCCTCGGGAGCAGGACTATGGGGCGGTATTACCATCTCTTCAGGTGCTTCTGCAGTCCTTTCGAACATTTCCATTTCAGGGGCAGAATCGGCTCTTGAGATACATGGTGATGTCACCATTCATGAGGCAATTACCATTTCCAACAGTTTCATTGGCTTCGACATTGCCTCATTTGGAACACTCGATGCTGAGAATGTCACCATGTCATCCATCGAAATTCAGTCGGTGGTCAACCATGGTGATTTGGCCATGGATACAGGCTCTTTTTCGGATACGGCGACAGGCATCTTATCGACACACTCACTCACTGCCAACGATGTTTCGTTCTTTGAAACCGGTGTTGCAATCGATGTCGTCTCAGGAACTGCAACCATCACGGGACTTGGGCTTGAAAATGTGAGCGTTGGCATTGGATCGGACTCTGGAGCATCAACGACAGTATCCAGCATTTATGGACAGCATGTTGCACTCGTTATCGATGGAACGGATGCTGATGATTTGACGGTTTCAAACGCCCTTATCTCCGGAGAACGACTGCTCTGGGGTTCGATGGAGAGTATTTCCATATCTGACACAAATTTCACACAAGAACAACCAGGACGATCTGTCGTTGACCTTCGATGCCTTGTTGATTGTACATTCGACAACGTCTACATCCATGATGCAGACATCGGCATGGACGTCGATGGTTCAGGTACAACGACGCTTACAGACTCAGAAGTTCATGGAGACCAACTTGGAATTCGTGCGTCTGGAACCGGACAACTCGTTGTCGAATCGAGCACAATCGTAGCGAATGAGACAGCTCTTTCCATCTCAAGTTTGGATTCAGAGATTAGCCAATCGACCCTATCCCTGCATAACGGAGTCGGCCCTGCGGCTGTTTTGCTTGAAGGCGAGCACCAATGGAACGAAGTTGAAATTTCAAAACCATACAGCAGCCTCGATACCGAATCGTTGGGTCTTGATGCATGGTATACGACAATTGAATCAACCTCTTTGACAACCAACGGTTTTGCTTATGGTATTGAGCTCGAAGAATCGACATTGAATGCGGATGTAGGAGCGTTCATTAATGGAAAGGAGCGAGGCCTTCATGCAATTGATGCTACTGCATCGATCGGAACATTGACCACAACGGCCCAGCAATATGGACTCGTCTTGAGCGATTCATCGAGGGTTATTGTTGAGGATTGGACCGCCAATCTGCACAACACCCCTCTTTTGCTTGAAGGTGGTTCAGTCGCTCATGCACGCGATTTCGTACCTCTGAACACTGCACAGGGCTCGAGCGATGCAGTCGGGGATGGAATATTCCTGTACGGAGGCCCTTCCACAAGCAGCGTCTCCACAACCGACTCAGGATATTTGTATGAGACCTACGTTTCGTTTGTCGATATGAACAATCAGCCGGTTCAAGCAACTTCCTTCGCATACGGATTTGAATCCCTAGCCGACACAAACGGAGTGGCCTCGCTACCTTTGCTCGCATCAGGAACCGTTGTTGAGGTCCTGTATGATGGTCAAGGCGTTAGCAAGGAACTGTTTGGTAACCAGCAAGGTCAGACAGTACAGATCATCGCTCTCCCTGAGGGCGATTGGACACTACCGTCTTCGTCAACCATTGTTCTAGGTGCTCGTCCAGATGGCCAACCGCACCAACTCAATGGAGATTTAACCTTCAGTTCAAACTCCAATCTCAAACTGATCGATACGACGCTTGTCGTTGCACAAAGCTCTGAAGTGGATTTGGGACCATCCGGAACGCTGACTGGCGATAATGGTGTACTCAATGCATCCTTGTTGACCATGAGTGTACAATCGAAACTTGTTTCAGAGGGACGAGGATTAGAGATACAATCTCCTGTTCAATGGTCGTGCTCTCAACCTCAAAACATCGCGGATATACGCTTCATGTCAACGATTTCCCTTGCTCCATTGTGTGAAGTTGAAATGATTGGGGGTCAAGCCAATGAAGCGATCTCCATCGGCACAAGTGCTTCTTTCTCGTTGATTTCAACACTTGATATCGAAGTACTTGACAAAGGACTTCCAGTTGAAGGAGCGACCATCATTGTTGATGGCCAGACTGTTCAAACAGATGCACTGGGCTCTGCTACAGCACAAACAACGGCTCGCACTGTCGATGCTCAAGGTGATGTTCAGGAAGGTACGAAGACGGTTACCATGCAGATTGGTTCATTCACGGAGTTCTTTGCTTGGAATGTTCAACAATCCACTTCGCACACCTTCATGGCCTCCACGGTTCCGACTGGAACAATCAGTTCCTGGTTGATTCTTGAAGAGACATGGAGCCCATACCGATTGGAAGGTGACTTAACGGTCGCATCAAGCACAAGGATGACAGTCAATGATGGCGTTGAATTACGTATTGCTTCGAACGCAATCATCGATGTTCATGGCATCTTTGAAGCCGGAACAGCAACCATCTCTTCAACAGGATTTGGCGCTCGTTGGGGCGGACTGATGCTGGATGGGATTGTGGGGTCAAGAGTTGATCTCTCTGGAACCCTTCTTGCAGAAGGCTCACCGCTGATTACCATGGCTGGTCGCGGTGATGTGAGCGCACAGGGTGCACAATTTGCTCGGTCAGCGGGTGCTGACCCGCTGATTAGCATCTATGCATCAGCACAATCTTCGTTAACACTCATTGATTCAGAGTTGAGAGATGCAGGTTCAATGTGCATTCAAAGCCAGAGTCCAGATGCAACCATTGTTCTCAGAGATGTTGAGTTGTCGGACTGCAATGGAGATGGTCTTTGGGCACGACTTTCTCCAATTGATGTTCAAGGCATTACGTTAGGAACTGGACTTGAGGATGGAATTGATCTGACAGGCACTTCAGGTCAAATCAGTGGCATCCAATCTTTTTCGTTTGACGGTGATTACGTGATTCGAATGCAATCGATTGAAGAAGGATTCCTTCTCGAGGATTCAACTATACATCCAGGAAGCAGCGGTGGTGTATTTGCGTTCATGTGTGAAGATATGGTGATAAACAATCTGACGGTTAATGGAGCTCCGGGAATTGACCTCGACGAAACCTCAGGCGAGATGAATGGCATTGTCCTCGATGGCGATGGATCTGGCATCGGTCTGACCATCCGACACGGATTATCTGAACCAGTCGTTGTTGAAGATATCCAAATATCAGAATACTCCGTTGGCCTCAAACTTCATGCACACGATTTCGAAGATCCGGCTACAGCGATTTTGCGAAACATGTCAATCAATTCAGCAGAAGCATTGTCAGCTGAATTCTTTGATGCTCGTATTGAATCGTCCTCACTGAATGGAGACCTTTCTATCGCAGGAAGCACGGTTGATGCTGTTGACTCAACTCTCACTGGTGCTGAATCAATTGATGCAATCGGCCTACTCAACGAATGGTCATCGCATTCTCTTCATGCCGTTTTGAACGGAGAGGTTGTTGAAGCATCGTACGTTCTAACTACGGATATCATGAATGAACAGCTCGAATTTTCTGGAATGTTTGTCGATGTTGAATTGTTGTATGAACAAACGACATCGGCTGGTTCAACATCAATCACAGAGGTGTCTGCTGAGGTTGTTTCTGCACAAAGCCTGCCAACAAATCACGTGTTTTCCACTGGATTGAGTTCAGAACAGAATGTCGTCATCACACTTCTCGCCAATTCACCTCCTGCACTTTCCATTCAATCGCCCTATTCTGGGCAACGATACATGGAAACAATCCCTGTTGAGGTTGCCATGACCGTCTTAGACGATACGACAGAAGTGGCCGACATGGGACTTTCTTGGAAGGTTTTTGACGCTCAAAATCAACTTGTTAGGGAAGGTACGGCTCCATCGACTTCATTCAACATTACATCACTGGATACAGGCCTCTTTGTTGTTCAAGTCATCGCCATGGATAACCTTGGATTAACGACAATCGCTGAGGTCGACATTGAAATTACCCAACTTGATACGGATGGGGATTGGAGTTCGACATGCAGTTCGACAACGTGGTTTGACTCATCAACAGGATTACAATGCGGGCCTGATATCTACGACCCCGACGATGACAACGATGGCCGGTTGGATGAGAACGACGTCTGGCCAAAGGATCCTTGCGCGTGGATTGACACAGATGACGACGGGCAGCCCGACAGGATTCAATGTCCACCTGGTGCAACAACAATGCTGTTCGAAGACCAAGATGATGATGGCGATGGAATTCCAGATGAACTCGAAGGAACATCGTTGGGAGAGTCTGAGGGCTCTACGACGCCATTGATTCTCATCGGTTCCATTCTCGTCCTTGTTCTCATCATTTTCTTTATCAGAATACGCGGTGGTGGACCTAAGACTTTGGGCGAAATCGACGAACGAATGCTCTGAGGTGATGACATACTTCCAAGCGCAGAACCAGTTGCTCTTGCAATGGTTCTCATTCTCGGCTCGATCGTTGTATGGGATGCATGGTGGCTTACACGACAACACCGCGACATTCCGCAATTCGGCCAGTTGCCCAACAATGGATATGCATGGAAAAGCGAACGCAATCACGAGATGTTTCGGCAATGGGCCAATTTGGGTTCGATGGCAGCAATGATGGCATTACCATGGGGATTTGCATCGTTTTCAAACACACCCATCACGTATGTTATCATCTGGGATGTTTTGCTTGGATTGCATATCATCTCTCTTCTCGTTCCAAAACGGTATGCGATTACTTCGACGCATCTCTTCGCAGACGGACAACGTTACGAGTGGGCCCGACTCGTCCTTCCCAAGCGTCAACCAAAGAACCGAATTATGTTGCTACGAAAGGGCTGGGGTCCATTCGGGCCACTACCGCTCGGAGGCGATCGCAGCGACCTCGATATCGCAGCAGAGAGAATCATCGAAATTCTTCACTCTGACCAAGAGGAATGATGAGAGGTATGGCTAAGTGATTCCTTGATGTGTTCACATCATGGAATGGGCACGTAGTGGAGACGACGTGGTTGTTGTCCTCGAACCTGGTGAAGAGATTCACACCTCTCTTCGTCAACTTGCAGATGAACTGGGTATCAACGGGGCAGTGATTACGAGTGGAATCGGTCGAACAATGAACTCAACATTTGGCTACATGGATGACACGTTCACATATCATCGCCGAACGCTGGAACAACCTGCAGAACTCGTCACCCTCCAGGGTAATCTCGCTCGGCATCAGGATGGCTCGGCTTTCACACACCTCCATGCCACATTTGCTGACGATAATTTCGTAACAAAGTCAGGACACATGTTCGAGGCAACTGTCTTTGTCGTAGCGGAGATTCACATGCGAATCATGTCAAAAATTGTCATGACGCGTTGTCCAATGGTTGACGGAGAATTTGTTGAACTTAAACTGCAAAATCATGAACCTTAAATGGGGTCAACATGGTGGTAAAACATGGCTCAGGATGATGAAGATTCCACTCCCAATCAGAGCCGCGTAGCATGGTTGGCGGAACAAATCGCCTACCATTCGGACTTGTACTACAACCAAGCAAGAAACGAAATTTCAGACGCTGAATTTGATGCATTATGGGACGAACTCAAGCAACTTGAACCCGATCATCCGCAACTGCGACGCGTTGGAGCTGAAATTGATCCTGGCACGGTCAAAGTCGATCACATGTTCCCAATGCGTTCGCTGAACAAAGGAACCAACAATGAGGATATTGCGCACTTTGTCAAAGAGTCTTCACTTGAATCGACACGATTCATCTCGCAACCAAAACTGGATGGTTCCGCACTTTCTCTCGAATACAGGAAAGGTCGGTTGGTTCGAGCTGCAACAAGAGGAAGTGGCGACCGAGGTGAAGACGTCACCAAGAATGCGCGTAAGGTCGAGAATGTACCGCATACGCTCGGTACGGAGGTTGATGTTCACATCCGAGGTGAAGTCGTGATGCGAAAGTCCGTTTTTGAGGAAAAGTATCGCAACATTTCTCCAAATCCAAGAAACCTTGCAGCGGGGGCACTTCGTCAAAAAAAGGCGGATGGAAAAGCAGATGCAAGCGACTTGGTCTTTTTGGCATACGATGCGAAGTTTCCGAGTGAAGCATCCCGCCACCCTGATTCGGAATCGCCGCCAAGCGATCCATTCGATAGTCTCCTTCTTGAGTGGCTGAACAACGTGGCTGGTGTCAGTCCAGCGCCTTGGGTTGTCCATGATTCGGATACAGAAGTTGCTTCCATTGAATCACTCTGCAAAGAGACCGAAACTTGGAGTAGGGAACGAGAGGCCTATGGCTTTGAAATCGATGGACTCGTTATCAAAGTTGATGATCTCGAAAAGCGAGATTTGCTTGGTATGACGGCACATCATCCTCGCTGGGCGCTTGCATGGAAGTTTCCTCCAGAAGAAGCAACATCGGTCCTCCTTGATGTTGACTGGCAGACAGGTAGAACGGGCAATATCACACCAGTTGCACGCATTGCGCCACAACGCGTTGGTGGCGTGACAGTAGAGAACACCACCTTGCACAATCTTGGCGAAGTTGAACGATTAGGTATCCAAATCGGAGATAAGGTTCGAATTGTTCGTCGCGGTGATGTGATTCCGAAGATTGAAGCGAGCCTTGGACCTGCAACGCAACACGACATCGATGGCCGAGTTCATGCTGATGGGGAACCATTCCAAGGCGAGCTGCCACAACGGCGGAGGATTTCGCCGCCTGAAGACTGTCCTGCTTGCAACGGACCAGTCGAGATTGAGGGCGCATTCCTTCGCTGTACAGATGTCCAATGTACGGCAAGGTTGGGTCGAAGTATCCTCTACTATTGCCGAGCACTCGAGATGGATGGTATTGGAGAAAAACTCGTTGAGCAACTCATCGATGAGAATCTCATCTCAAGCATCGCTGATTTGTATCGACTTGACGAGCGTATGTTGCTCTCACTGGATCGGATGGGCCAAAAGTCAGCAGACAAGGTTCTCAATGAGATCAAAAAGAGTCGTTCGATGACCTTCTCAAAGTTCCTTAGTGCTCTTGGTTTACCAGGCATTGGACCAGAACTTGCAACAGCAATTTCGAATCACTTCAAAGACCCAGAGCAACTTCTAGCATGGGTTGACGACAGTCTCGCAGACAACTCTCAAATGTTGGAATTAACCTCTATCGAGGGCGTTGGCGAAATCGTTGCACTCCAATTACGGGATGGAATCCATCTTCGGAAAGCATTCATCACCGATCATCTTGCGTTTCTAACGATTCAGCAAGAGAAACTGGTCGAAGCTGGTGGACCACTGGAAGGCATGACGTTCTGCGTAACTGGCACACTTTCCGAATCGAGAAAGAGCATTCAAGCACGAATCAAGGCCGGTGGCGGAAAGGTTGTTAGCAGTGTTTCTGGAAATCTATCCGTGCTCGTTGCAGGCGAAAATGCTGGATCGAAACTTGCCAAGGCAGAAAAATTGGATGTCGAAGTTTGGGATGAGAAAACCCTGCTGCAACGATTGTCAAGGACGACTACAGATCCTGAAATCAAATCTTCTGCGACGCAGCCAACACTGTTTGATTATTGAGAAATATTCTGTCGTTAGGAACGAACATTCATAACGAGTATAGCATAAAATCCGCCCATGCAACTGAAAGCCATTCTCCTCTCCGCTGTTGTTGTAATGGTCACGCTTACACCTGTTATCGAAGCGTATTCAAGTGGCAGGCACTTTTCATCTTCTTCAGGCTGTGGTTGTCATGGAGGAAGTTCTTCATCAGTCTCTATTTCTGAGAACTTCCCATCGGGCTATACACCTGGTCAAACCTATTCGATTCAGGTTTCAGTTTCGGGAGGTGTATCAGGTACACACGGTGGCTTCAACGTCGAGGTATCCAAAGGAACGCTTTCAACAGGCGGTAATTCTGGCGTCAAAGTCAGTGGCAAGTCCGTCACGCACACGAACAAAGCAAATCGTGCATGGAGTTTTGATTGGACTGCCCCTACTTCAGGAAGTGGTACAGTCACGGCCGGAATCGCTGGTATGACGGCGAGTGGGGGAGGAACAAGCGGAGACGCTTGGACTACAACATCCGTGACCATAACGGAGACAGTTGTTGTTTCCAACAATCCACCAACAGCATCCAATGTCCAGGTTTCACCATCGAGTCCTACATCAAGTGATGCCATCACACTGTTCTACACATTTTCCGATCAAGACAGTGGCGATACCGAGTCGGGGACGACAATACACTGGTCTCAGAATGGGGCGCATCAATCACAATTCGACGGCATGATGACAATTTCAAGTACATCCATCTTGAAAGGTGACAGTTGGCAAGCTGCTGTAACACCGAGCGATGGAGAGGATTTTGGAGCAACCGTGAATTCGAACACAGTTACAGTGTTGAATTCTCTTCCTTCGATTTCCTCTGTTACAATATCACCATCAAATCCGACTGTGGATGAAGATCTCACTGCATCAATTTCAGGTGAAACAGACAACGATGGTGATACACTTGCCTTTGAGTATCGTTGGTATCTCAATGGCGCCTTGCAAGACGGACTTGATGATCTCACAATCGTACCGTCGCTAGCAACACGGGCTGATGATGTCTGGGAGGTTGAAGTACGTGCTCATGATGGAGAAGGACATTCGCCTTGGATCCGTTCCGATACGATTTCTGTTACAGGGGATACTTCGAACAATGCACCGACCGTGGATTCCATCACCATTTCACCCCCGAATCCGAAAACACTTGACACTCTTGTGGCTTCCTCAACCTCTTCCGATGCAGATATGGATTCGATTGTTGATACGCAATATCGCTGGTCGAAGAACGGTATCATGACAACAATTTCGACATCAACAATTGATTCAACCATGACGACAAAAGGCGATCTATGGACTGTTGAAGTTCGGGTAAATGACGGTACAGAGTGGTCGTTGTGGACGACATCCTCGAGTCTTGAGATACTGAACACTGCGCCATCATTGGATTCTGCAACCATCAGCATGAACGAAGCCGCTACCGATGAAAATGTGACCGTTATAGCATTGATGAGCGATGTCGATGGTGATCAAACAACCATGAGCATCACCTGGTACCTTGATGGAGTGATCCAATTGGAATACGACGATCAAGCAACGCTTCCTTCTTTCGCCACAAACAAAGGCGAATTATGGACTGCAGTCGTACAAGCGAATGATGGCGAAGCAACAAGTTCCCAAAGTGAAACACTCTCAGTAGCGATCATAAACTCGGATCCGATTCTTTCTGTCTCTCTCGAAAATGTAACTTCTCAAGACAATCTTCTCCTTCAAACATCTATCTCTGACATCGATGATGACGTCACTGAAGTTTCAACCATTACTTGGTTGAGAAATGGGTTCAGAGAAGGCTCACTGGATGGCGCAACGATTGTTCCATCCTCATACCTTGGCCCGGGACAAGAATGGAGTGTTGAAGTGAATGTTACGGATGGTTCATCATACGTCCTCTCAACAGCTTCCATTATTGTGGAGAATACGCCTCCTAGCGCGAGGATTTCTGTGCTCACGGATGATCTCTATGCAGGTGAACGAGTCATACTATCTGGCTTGGAATCAACCGATCCAGACAATTCCATCGTCCGATATCAATGGATTTGGATGAATGGAGCATCTTCAGGAGTTGAGGCTTCATTCCTTATGCCAGTGAGTGGTGTTGTTGAGGTATCGCTCACAGTCATTGATGAATCAGGAGCAACGAATACGACTTCACTGACCATCGAGCCGATTTCGGCGTTGGCATGCCCAAATCTCACTCAAACAGTATCTGATACCAATGTTCAACTCGATTGGACGTGGGTTTCTTCAGTTTCATCATCCTTTGAAATCTCGAGAAACGGTGTTGTCGTTGGTGTGACCAATGACACAACATTCACCGATTCACCGAATGTTTTGGGGGTCTCAAATTACGAGATTCAAACACTAATTGGCGATCGTATACTCGAATCGCCCTGTCAATCACCTTCAGTTAGTGTCGAAATCGATGCAGCGACGATTGAGTTTGATGAGGGCCCATCTGCCGTTGCAGGCTTGGGTTTGGGTTCAGTCTATGTCATCGTTGGAATACTACTGTTCGTTGCGAGTCTGTTGCGTAGGGGTGAGGAACAATGAAGCAGAAGTTGGTTCTTCTTCTTGCGTTATCCCTGCTTGTTCCACTTCACGTGAGTGGTAATCCAGGCGGGGTTGGAAACAGCCTCGAAAACATGCAATGTGGAGGAGCTTGCCATGGCGATGCCAATCAGAATGCTACCTCCAATTTACAACTCAGTCTGCAACCATCTGGAACAGTTTGGGCAGGCCAACCAACTGAAATCACAGTCCAAATTTCTGGCTTCGATACCTCTCATGATATCGACCAGATCGGAATCTTCCTCCTCTCCTCGACCAACGCCAACAACGACATTCCAACCACAGATGGCTGGAGTATACTTTCAGATGGAATGGGTGGCTCAAACAATTACATCGAGTATGCATCCATTGATTCCAATGTTCTAACACATTCTTGGATTCTCCGAGCAGACGAAGTCGGCGAGAAAGTTCTCTATGTCTCGGTACATCATGGCGATAATTCAGGTGC
>CEUR01337264.1_pt1 | contig 10888 bp, 8 predicted proteins | sample 356411 | NCBI WGS metagenome assembly CEUR01 (sample SAMEA2622715, study PRJEB7988) | marine metagenome | biome: marine biome (ENVO:00000447); feature: surface water layer (ENVO:00002042); material: "saline water (ENVO:00002010), including plankton (ENVO:xxxxxxxx)" | depth 5 m
ACATAAATCAATATTAATTGACTAATCTAATTTTTATTTTAAATTTTTATGAAGAAACACTTTATGTACTTCACAATATTTGGGATCTCATTTTTTTAATTTGGCTTGGTTCAAAGTTACATTAGACCTAGTTATGTTAGTGGAAACGATCTTGTAATTTATTTTCTTGGAGTAGCTCCTAACTTCTTTCCAGGCATCGGCATACCAAGTTTTTTTATGTAAACATTCCATAGATATTTAAATCTAATTTATCAGTTTATAAATATAGATTGCAGTGGTCAGTAGTGATTTCTATGGTTGGCCTAATAGGTAACGAATTCATAGCAAAATACACACCTGGAAGAGGTGTTTTTGATTGGAATGATATACTATGGACTTTTATATGTGGATAATTGTTTATTATGGTTTACAAGTTAGTTGAAAAAGAATAAAAACTGCCCGCGTGAGTTTACGACAGTTGTTTATAGATGCGTTAATCATTTCAATAAAGCTTTAAGCAACTAATGAAATTAAAAGTAATTTTATTTAAAATCTATAACTTGGATGTAGAATAATAAAATATTATGAATAAACAACGACTTTCAATAATTATACCTGCTTACTCAGAAGAAGAAAATATTCCAAATTTACTTAAGGACATATCAGAGTCTTTCAACAATGTTGAAAGCCTAGAAGTGATAATTGTCGATGATGGAAGCCCCGTTCAATTAACAGAATTTATAAATACTAAAGACTATGATTTTGAGGTAAAAATATACTCAAATAAGTACAATTTGGGGCAATCAAAAAGTATTGAAATTGGTATACAACATTCAAATGGAAATATTATTGGCCTGATAGATGCTGACTGTCAGAATCCACCTAAGGAACTTAGAAAATTATATAATTTATTTATAGACAGTGATTTTGATGCAGTAATCTCATATAGGAAAAATCGAAAGGATAAATTACTAAGGAAACTTATTTCTAAGCTTGCTAATTTAATTCTTAAACAATTTACGAAGTCTAAATTTAAAGACCTTGGTTCTAGTTTGAAAGTTATAAAAAAAGATTGTTTAGAAACTCTCACCTTTAAAGGAGATATGCATAGATTTATTTCACCGATGCTACAAGCTAGAGGTTATAGTTTATTTGAAGTTGAAGTGGAACATGCTGAAAGGATTAAAGGAGTATCAAAATATGGTTTTGGAAGGATTGTTCCTGTAATTGTAGATGGAGTGCTTTTCTTCCTTACTAATGGATTTACTAGGCCTGTAAAATATGCTATTGGAAAACTATCATTAACTTTATTTACTGCTTCAATAATTTTGAACATATTTGTCTTATATCAAAAAATTGTTAATTCAATATTCGTGCACAAAAATCCTGTTTTTATCATATCTATGGTTTTTCTGCTATTGAGCATACAAATTTTTTCGCAAATAATTAAAATTGATGAATCATAAAAAGACAAACATACAACTTTACTCTCCATATTTTTTTATAACTTTATTAAATTTTCTATGGTTTATTTTTGGACTTGGAAAAGCTGAATCAAGATTATTAAAACTAGATCAAAAGATTATGCTACTTACATCCTCAAAAATGCATTATTTTGACATAAGTACTTTTGAAGCAGCTTGGAATCATCACACTACTCCAATATTTTATTTATTTAAATTAGTATTTATTTTTTCAGATTTTTTAAATATAGATTTTGGTTTTTATGTTCTCTATAGTTTGTTACTGCTTTTTATAAGTCTTTTGCTATTTAATATTTGTTACAAACTGACAAGTCAGAAAATAATATCTTTTTTATTGTCAATGGTTTATATTGTTGACTTAAGTTCAACAACTCTTGGTGGTAATGTAATATTCGATAATAGAACAATTGGAATGGTTTTTCAGTGTTTAATAATACTATTCGCTTACAAGCTTTTATTAAATCAAAACATACTTAATACAATTTTTTTTGGTACGGCTGTGTTTTTACAAGTATTATTTTTAGAGTCATATATTGCATCTTGTGGTTTGTTGTTTTTATATTTGTTATACAAGTTAGATAAAAAATCAGAATTTATTAAATATTTTTTTACTACAAACATAATCTTACTTGCTGTTTCAATCATGATATTTTGGCAGAAGTCTGAACTAATTGATGTTTTGTTTCTTAATTATCAATTCCATTTTGATAGTATTGGCATAGGCACTTCAAGTAAGGTTAATTTAGTTGAACTATCAAAATTTGGAATTTTCTATAACTGGGATCATAATCAATTTGTTCATGTGTTATCTTTCATCTTTATCTTTATTTTTTTATTTTTTAAAGATAATCTGAAAATTAAAACCAATGCAAAAGAAATGTTTTCCTTAATTACTGCCTACTATTTATTTGAAATTATACATTTATTTCTTACTGGCCCAAGATTTACAAATTATTTACAAGTAATTTTATTATTACAATATTTAATTATTTTTACATTTATTTATTTCATTTTAAATTTTTTTAATATTAAAACTTTATCGTCAAACTTAATTTTTTCCTTTGTTTTTATAATTATGTTTTTTGCTTATCAATTTGGAGATGTAGTTTATACAAGAACTTCAATTTTAGATCAAAGTTATTTGAAAGCTGCAGAAGAAATATCTCAAGATAGTAAAGTATCAAAGTTTTTGTATGAGGATGGAGATCCAAAGCTAGTTTTATCTTGGATATCAAATGAGAGTTGGGACGATATTTATTTTAAAGCAAACAAGCTCCCAGCTACAAGAATGTGGTGGTGGTTTGAAATGAAATATGTTGAAGATCTTTATGAGTGGAAACCGAATAGATACTATAATTCAAATTTAGAAAAAATATTTTTAGAAGATCTTAAAAAAGACAATCCAAGATTTGCAATTATTGAAAATAATTACAGAGAACCTCCTTTATTTTTTCTTAAACACATAAATGAAAATTATATATTAGAGGTGACAATAGAGAAGTTTGATATCTATAAATTAAAAAATTAGTTTTTTAATTTTAATTAATTTAGTCATTCAATACCTTGTAAATTTGAAAATCTTTTAGTTCATAAATCAAATTAAATCGATCATGGTTTTTTTTAATAAACTTTAATACGTCATATTGTTTAAAAGTTTGTGTGTCATCAATAGCAAAATATGTAGTCCTATGCCATAGCTTTATAAACTCTGCATATGTTGAAAATTCTCCACCATCAAATAATATAAAATCATATTTATTTGAAATTTGAGGTAGTAAATAAGGAGCTTTATTGTAATTTTTTATATCTTCATAATACCATTCTCGATTTTTTGGATCGAATCCAAAAAATTCAAAATCGATACTTTCAACTGCAGGCATTTCATTTACTTCAATAATTCTTCCGTAAAGCAAATTCACGTTGGAATTGAGATGTTTTAAGTTTTTCTTAGCTTTTTTGTAGCAAGTCTTATTTGACTCTATAGAAGTAAATTCTTTTACTGAATTTGTTACCAAATTTGCATTGATAATTGTTAAAGTTGAACCTAGACCGTTCCAAGTTCCAATTTCTAAAATTCTTGAAAATCTATTTTCAACTATAAACTTGTTTAGCAACCGCCCTCTATCATTGTTTTTATTTATTTGACCTTTTTTAGATGAAATATTTTTTCTAAGTTTTAAATAAGATCTAAATTTTTTCAATATATTTAGGTTGTAAATATATTTTACGAAGCTTTTCATAAATATATTATATGAATGCAATCTAAATAAATAAAAAAAAGCTTATTGAGTTCAAATCATCACTAAAATCTTAATTGTGAAAAAAATTAAGTCTATCCTTAAAGATGTTCTTTATGTTTCAAAATTAACAAAAATTAAAAAAAAGAAATTACGTATTTTAATTTCAGCAATTATTTCAAATGGTATAAGTCTTGCTGACATATTAATAATCCTTTCTTTTTCTCAGATTTTGACAGATAGTGAAGTTATAAGCAATGAATACTTGGATATTGTTGTAAGCAATCCCATATTTATCCCATTTATTGTGATCATACGATATATATTAAATTTTTTAGGAAAATATAACATTTATTCACTTACTAAAGATATAGAAAGAAGTTTAAAAGTTTATTTATTAGAAGAAGTTTACAAAAAAGGTAATTACTCTCTCGCAGATGCAACTTATTACATAGAAACATTGAGTGTGCATATTTCATACTTTTTTAATTCATTTTCAAATATTGCATCAAGTTTTATTCAAATTATTGTTTTTGTGACTTACCTATCTTATGATAATTCACAAGTATTGTTCCTACTTTCAACTTCAATAGTTGTCTTATATTATCCAACAAAAATTCTTCTTGTAAAGGGTAGAAAAGCAATGGATGATTCATTTAATTTTTCTCAAAATGCAGTTAGGAATATCCAAAGAATAATTGACAACTTATATTTAGTTAAAATACTTAAAACACAAAAGTACGAATTATTTAATTTTGATAATAACCTTTCAAAACTTTACACTGCAGAAAAAAAGAAATTTATTTTTTCAGATGTAAATGCTTCTATTCCAAACTTTATGGCAGTTTTTGCTTTTTCAATACTCCTAATAGTTCCTCAAATCGAAACTGCTATAACACTTGAATTTATTGGAGTCACCCTAAGATTAGTACAGACTCTTGGAACAATTAATGCTGCACTTTCAATGCTGTTTGGATCTCACGTGCACTTAGAAAAATTATTCCTGGTTGAAAGCAATTTAGAAGATAATTCTAAATATTCAGTACTACTTGAGAATGACAATATGAATGCTATTGAAATCGAAGATTTATCATTTAAATTCTTTAATTCTGAAAATGAATTTTTTACTGGATTGAATTTAAAATTTGAAAAAAATAAACATCATATAGTTACTGGTGTTAATGGAAGTGGGAAAAGTACACTTTTAGGGATCCTTGCAGGTGCGTTGAATCCAAGTAGCGGAAAAATTATTAAAAATTCTGATAAAGTTGGTTACGTTGGAGCTTCTCCTCTTATTCTTGAAGATACATTAAGGGCAAACTTAACATACGGAAAAAATATTGATTTAAAAGATAGTGAGTTAATAAAGCTTGTAAGAGAATTCAAAGTCTTTAGCGAAATTGATGATCACATACTTGATAAGCAAATTTCAAATAAGACCCTTTCGTCAGGTCAGATGCAAAAAGTATCATTCATAAGAGCGTTCTCAAGTGGTTGCGATGTTTTATTTCTTGATGAATCAACAGCCAACTTAGATACTTCTACAAAAAATCAAATAGGAAAAATTTTAGAATCAAAAGATATAACAATAATTAACTCTACCCACAATCCCGAAGATTTTAATTATTCGCATCATATTTCAATCATTATTGATGAAAATGATAAAAGGATCCTAAATAGAGAAAAGTAAACACATGTATGAATGATATAACTTATGTATATACAGGAGGCAGACAAAATAAATTATCTAATAAAAAAAACTATGCCTCAGAATTTTTTTATGGTTTTAATGAGTTTAAGTCCACTTCTAAAAAGATAAACTTCGTAGAACTTCCAGACATCAATACAAATTTTAGTGATAAGCTATTAATTAAATTAACAAAGCTTCCCATTTATTATTTTAAAAGTAAAAAAACTTCTAATTTAAATTATTTACTCGAAAGTAAGAATTTAATTTTTGTTAATGAAAGTTCATTTTTTTCTTTCATACCTTTTATTTCTAAAAACTACAAAAAATTCAAAGGCAATATTCTTTACATTCCAATGGGACTTGTTGATAGATTCAAAAATGGCACATTTCTTACAAAGTTAATAATCAAAAAATACTTGAAATTTATCGACTCCTTTTTATTTATTGGAAAAGGAGAAATGGAATCTTATAAAAATGAGATAAGCCTATACATTGATAAATGTCATTTTATCAATTTTTCAGTTGATACAAATTTTTGGAAAGCACAAAATAAAGAAATATTAAAATTAAAAAACTTATTATTTATTGGAAATGATAATAATCGTGATTTTGAGTTTTTAAATCAATTAGTTGAGTCTTTAAGTGAGTATGAATTTTCTGTCATAACAAATAATAAAAAATTTTATAATAAAACATTATCGAATGTTTCATATCAAAAAGGACATTGGAGATCTGATCAATTATCAGATAAAGAAATTCTTGTAAAATATCTAGATGCAGATCTAGTCATCTTGCCTATAAAAAATGTTTCACAGCCGAGTGGTCAGAGTGTTGCTTTGCAAGCGATGTCCACTGGAACACCTGTTTTGATAACCAATACAAAGGGGTTTTGGGATAGTTCAACTTTTTTAAATGACAAAAATATATTTTTTGTAGAAGAGAATAAAATTACAACTTGGAAAAAAAGAATAGATTTTCTTTCAAACAATATCGAGTTGTTAAGTGAAGTAGGAAAGAATGGTAGAGATGTTGTTCATGCAAATTATAACTTGAATAATTTTACTCAAAAAATTAAGAAATATTTAGTTTGAAATTGTTTCGTATTCTTTTAAAAATAAAATTACTGTAAAAATTTTCAGAATTCTTATTGCATTTATTCTTGTTCTAAAAGTAAATAGTTTTTCTACTCTTTTCCACTCAAAATATTTTGAAGAATTAATCTCATCTCTAATTTCATTTTGAATTGTATAAATCCAATTTTCTAAATCAAATACAAAACCCATCTTTTTTCTATTAAGAAAACTTTTTTCAAAATCTTCAGACAAGTATTCTTTCATTATTAATTTTGTTTTGTTGACATCGTAAAAAACCATATCAGTTGACATCATATATTCTATTAATTTGTGATCTAAAAATGGTGAACGAACTTCAAGTGAGTTTGCCATTGAGGTTCTGTCTACTTTTAACAACATTAATTCTGCTAGAAAAAATTTATAATCAGAGAGAATATATTTTTTTAGACCATAAATATTTTTTTCTAAAAAATGCTCTTTATAGGTTAGTTTAGATTCCTTTGAAAGCAGGCTAATTAGTTTTGTATCAATAGTTAAAGACACAAATGAGTCATCTTTTGAGGAGTTTAAGTTACTTAACGACCCGCCAGTCCCTAAATAGTCTGGAAGAAGTTTGTTTATAACACGAACTATAGAACTATTTAAAAAACCTTTATTCATCGTTGAGGTAATTTTTTCATATCCACCAAGAAGCTCATCACCCCCATCTCCAGAAATAGCAACTTTGAAGTTGTTAGATATTTTTTCATAAATAAGGAATGATGGAAATATGGAAGGATCAGAGTAAGGTTCATCAAAAGATTCAATTACTTTTTTGTGGTCCAAATTTAAATTCTTACCATCGATAGTTTCAACTAAGTGGTTAGTATTGTATTTATTAGCAACCATGCTGGACCACACAGACTCATCATATTTTGGATCTTTATTTTTGATACTAAAGCTATTTATTTGGTCAATATTAGAATTACTCAAAGCTTTAGTAATTGAAGTCGAATCTATTCCTCCTGACAATAATGTAGCCACTGGCACATCAGATAACAACCTTTTATTAACAGAAGTCTCAAAAAGTTCAAAAAATTTATCACTTTCAAATTTTTCATTGGAAACAAATTCTTTGAGATTCCAATATTTATAGTTTTTAACAACTTTTAATGGATTATATGATATTTCAATAGCTTCACCCGGTTGAAGTTTAAATATATTCTTATCAAAAGTTTTTGGAGATACTACAGCACCAAATTCCAAGAAATTTGTTATCTGATCTTCATCTAGTTCAAATGAATTTTTATTTACCAATACGGATTTAAAATTAGATGAAAAAATTAATCTATCTTTTGCTATTGAATAATACAAAGGCTTTTGTCCAAGCCGATCTCTGTAAAGTTTTATTAAATTGTTTTTCTTGTCTATAAATACAATTGCAAATTGGCCTTCAATTTTGTTGATAAAATCATTGCCATAGATAGAAAATCCAAGTAAAAGAGTTTCAGTGTCTGAATGTGAAGAATGAAACTTTATACCATTTTTTTCCATCTCTTTTCTTAAAGTTAAATGATTGTAAATTTCTCCGTTAAACATTATTACATTATTAAATTGACTTGATTGCATAGGCTGGGAGGCTTCTTCTGATAAATCTAATATTGATAATCTATGAAAAGAAAGAATACATTTTAAGTTACTATTTAAATCTTCTCTTTTCCATTTATGTTGGTCAGGACCCCTACATGTTAGATAGTTATCACTCTTATTTAGCTTTGCAGTATCTATATTTTTACTTGATACTACACCTACAAAGCCACACATCTTAACCCTTTTTTAAGTTTTACTGTTTATATAATCTATTTTAATCTTGTATTGTAATTGGATGATATCATTTAATAATGCATAGTATTTACAAAATTGAAAATACACATTATCTAGAACCTGAAACAGAGTACTCAAATGCTGATATTTATCCATTATTTCAAGAAAACTATTTGGATTTTAAAAAAACCTTAACCACTGAGTCAAGATCGAAAATTAATAATACATATTATAAGTTTGGTGATGGCGATTACTTGCTGTTTAAAAATCAAAAACATGGCACTACAAAACCTGGTGTACGTGATATTAAAAAAAGCTTTAGACCAATTGATATACCAACAATTAGAAAATCTGCGCATATGCACGACAAATATTTTTGTGAAATAATTAATTTTAAATTAATGAATGAAGTGCTTGATAAAAATATAGACTTTCCAGCTGAGTATTTATATGCAAGCGTTGCAAACAAATGGTTTTTTTCAAACTTTAACAAAGTAACAATTATAGGATCTGAAACAAAGTTGAATTTAATTTATGAATTAATGCAACATAGTGAATATAAGGACTATTTAGGAGTTGAAAGTTTTTATGATTTAATTCCAATTCCACAAACAGGGGCATTGACAAATAGTGAAAAAATATACAAGAAAATTAAAAGCAAAGTAGAAAAATCTAAGCCGGATATATTTTTAGCAGGAATTGGCCTAGCTCAAAATACACTTCTTTACTCACTAAAAAACTCTACAAATGCTCCCATAATATCCGTAGGGAGCGGAGTGGATGCTATTGCTGGTGTGATAGATATTTATAGGCCTTACTATGGATCATGGACAAACTATAGATTGAAAAATTCAAAATTATATAAAAAAATAAAAGATCCTGTTCTGTATACAACAACAACTGGAAAAAATGTTAAATATTTATAAGCACTAATCTTTAGAAATTATTATGAAAGTATTTTTAATAGGCCACAAGGGAAGCAAGAAGATATTAAAAGCTAGCTCATATTTAGTTAAAAAATATTTACCTAATGATTTTGAAATTTTTTATGTTAATTTTGGTTACTTTAATCAAACTAAGCTAAATGAATGTAATTATTTAAGCATGGGTAGCTTTCGATATAAAGGCATTAATAGTTGGTCATCTTATATATACCAATTATTAACCAATATTAATGATGAGTATATAATTTTTTCACTAGATGATTATTTATTAAGTAAAAAATTAAATGAAGATAACTTTAATATTTTACTTGATAGTTTAAAATCTAATGAAAGTTTTGTCAGTGCTGAACTATCTATATCTCCAGAAGAAAAATACCTTTCACCATACAGTTCAAGTGATATTTATATTTATCCCAGTAGCTATAGTTTTACAGTTAATACACAATGGAGAATTTGGAAAAGAGAGTTTTTATGTGAAATATTAAAAATCACAACGAATCCTTGGAGTTTTGAAATTGATGGGTCTAGATATTTGAACAAATCAAACTACAAAAGCATATCTCACTGTTCAACAGTACTTAATTACCCAGAAATTTCATCTTTATCCAAAAGAAACAAAGACAAAATTTCAGTCCTAGGAAACAGAGATAAAGATATAAGCGATTTAATTGACATGGGATATTTAAACGAAAAAAATTTAATATTAGGACAGTGGAAGAAAGGAACTCCAAAATATTCTGAATTCAAAAATAATCAATATGGAGTTTTAGAGCTTATTGAAGATAAAGATGAAAAAATATTTTATAAGCTTATGTTAGATAAATGCCTAAATTGATTCAGATAGATAGTATTGTTTAATAAAGATGAAAAAGATACTTATAACAGGCGGAAGTGGTTTCTTAGGAAAAAATTTATCTAAAGAATTATCTAAAAATTACGAAATATTTTGTACAGCAAGAAACCAAAAACAATTACAACAACTTAAAAACAATGTAAATATAGAAATCTTGCCAGGTGATGTTACAAGTTATCACTCAATTAACGAAGTAATCAGCAGGGTCAAGCCAGAAATTGTGGTGCATACAGCAGCAACTAAATTTGTTGGACTTTCAGAAAAATTTCCAAATGAATGTATTGATGTAAATATACTAGGCAGTCAAAATGTCTTAAGGTCATCAATAAATAACAAAGTTGATTATGTTCTTGGAATTTCAACCGACAAAGCTACATCACCAATAGAAAACTTTTATGGTCACTCAAAAGCTGTGATGGAGAAACTATTTACGTTAAGTGATGGAGAATACAATACAAGATTTAGTTGTGTTCGCTATGGAAATGTTACCTGGTCAACAGGTTCAGTTTTTCCTATATGGGAAGATATGACAAATAAAGATAACCATGTTGTCTCTACAGGTCCTGAAATGAGTAGATTCTTTTTTTCAATTGATGATGCAACAAGGTTAATTGAAGATTCAATTGAAAATCAAGAAGAAATATATGGAAAAATTTTGTCTATTCCAATGAAGGGAGTCAAGGTAAGTAGAATTTTAGATGTTTGGTGTTCAGAGTTTAATTGTGATTGGTCGGTTGGAGAAATTAGATCAGGAGACAGACCGTTAGAGTATTTAATATCAGATCAAGAGAAATCTAAGACAAAAAAAATTATGCTTAACAATCA
>CEUR01007712.1_pt1 | contig 10810 bp, 19 predicted proteins | sample 356411 | NCBI WGS metagenome assembly CEUR01 (sample SAMEA2622715, study PRJEB7988) | marine metagenome | biome: marine biome (ENVO:00000447); feature: surface water layer (ENVO:00002042); material: "saline water (ENVO:00002010), including plankton (ENVO:xxxxxxxx)" | depth 5 m
GCTAGTACTTATGCAGTTACAGAAACTACTGATGGTATAAATATTGAGTGGATTACACCTTCAAGCAATTGGGTTGATATAGCAGGATATAAAGTTATATATTCAGAAACAGATAGTGATGATTACAACTCTAATGTTTGGCAGTATCTCTATGTAAGCACTGATACAAGTGTTACAGAATATACAATTCCCTGGACAGATAATTTTGAAAACTGGGAATATGGAACAATAAATGGAAATAGATATTTTAGAATATCTACTTGTTCTGCTAGTTGGTGGTGTAATGATGTAAAAGGCACTTTTCAATTCAAAAATACACTAGGACCACCTATGAACCCAACAGTAGAAAATGTATATGATACTGGTGTATTAGTAGATTGGGATATACCTAATACTGGTAATAGAACTGCTGAAAGTTATGACTTATATTATAGAATAAATGGTACTTCAGATAATACTGTTGTTACAGGGATCACTGATACTGAATATACAATTCCATATAGTGCTATAACAGACAATACTTATGTCTTTAGTATTCAAGCAAAAAATACTTCTTACAATGTAGCTTCTGGATATTCTACTGAACCTATACTCGGAGTTGTCAATCAAAAAGTTATTGATGACGCATATGTTCCACCAGCTCCTGATCCAGAACCATATGTAGCTCCACCACCTCCCCCACCACCAGTTGTAGTGATTGTTGGAGGTGAAGAAACAGAATATAGTCAAACTGAAGTTGATGATGGTACAGTAGAAAGAGATCAACAGAGAGCTAAAAACTTAGAATTATATGGAGTAGAATTAACTGACGAGCAAATTGCTAGAGGTGACGCAGGTGATATTGAACTTATTGAAGAAGATGAAGAAGAATATGATGAAACCGAAGGAGGAGAGTTTCCAGAGGATGATGATTTGGTATACATACCAGAAGACGAGTATTACGATGATGAACCTGTTTACGAAGTATATGATGAAGATGAAGGTTGGGTTGAAGTCTCAGAAGAAGAGTTTGAAGAAATACTTGAGTTCGAAGCTGAGAGAGATGCAAAAGAACTTGAAGTTCTAGAAACTTATGATCTAGAAGAGCTAGAAAATCTTAATTTGTACATACCAGAAGAAGAGTACGAAGATTTAAGTGAAGAAGAAATAAAACAAATTGAAAAAGAATTTGAAGAGTTCATTGAAACAATATTAGTTGTTGAAGAATATCTTGAAGAAATAGAAGATGATTTTGAATTTCAACCAATAATCATACTTCCTACAGAAATTATTTTTGAAGAAGATGATTTACCAAAAGAAGGTAGATTACCACCAATACCTGAAGATGAAGAGATAATTGTATTCGAGGTTATAGAAGAAGATGGAGAGCCAGTAATAATTATTCCAGATGATGTAGATGTATTTGAAGTAGAACTATTGCCTGAAGAAGAGATAGAAGAACTTAGCGAAGAAGAATATAAAGAATATAAAGAACAGAAAAAAGAAGTTATTGAAACATATGTTGAGGAGCTAGAAGAAGAAATAATTGAAGAGGTTCTACCAGAAACTGTTTCTGTAGAAGAATATCAAGAAATCAAAGAAAAAGATGTAGATGAACTTACAGAAGAGGAAATAGAGTTGGTAGTAGAAGTTACCGAACAAGTTATCGAGGAAGTTGTAGATATAGAAGAACTTGAGGAAGTAATAGTTTCGGAAGAAATAGAAATATTAGAAGATGAAGTACTTGATGATTTATCAGAAGAGGAACTTGAAATATATGAAGAAGAGTTAGAGGAAGTCATAGAAAATTATGTAGAGGAACTAGAAGTAGAGGAGTTAGTAGTAGTAGTCGAGCAAATAGCTGAAGTTGGTGTAGAAAACTTGGCAACAGCCGACACGCAAACAGTGAAAGTTGTACAGGCTGTGGTAGCTGAAGTCGTAGATACAGAAAAAGTAGAGGAATTATCAGATGAAGAGCAAGAGGCCGTTGCAGATGTATTAGGTTTTGAAGAGGTAGAAGATGTCGAAATAATTGCAGAGGTCGCAGCAAAAGACGAAACAGTAGCAGAGGCTGTGTCTGAATATGTAGAAAGAGCTGTAGAAAATGCTGATGTAGAAAACTATACACTTGCGGATACTGTCACAGAGGTTCAAGTAGAAGCATTCATTGAAAACCCAATAGGTGAGTTAATAAATGTTAATATAGTAGAGATGGATCTGGAGTCGATTGGTGACGATATGACTAGTGACCAGAAAGAAAAGGCACAAGAAGTCGTGGTTCCAGTAATCATCGCTTCCCAAATTGTCGCTCAAGCTGGTGCATTTATGAGGAGATTTTAATGATCAAAAAAGTTTTTAATTTTTTATATGAAGTATTAGGTATGCCTTATTATTTCGTAATAAATTTATTCAAAGGGATGATTTTTGCTACAAAGAAAACAGGAAAAGGTTTCTTGATATCTGCAAAATTTACAGCAAAACAAATTATAAAGTTTATCAAATCAATACCAGGTATGTTAGTTATATTAGCCAAATGGTTCTTAGATGCAATCAAAGAATCAATTGCACAAATATTTACATTACTAGGTTTTTTCATAGCTTGGTTCACTCTTACAGGAACCGCTCAAGATATCGTAGGTATAGCGATAGTCGTATCTGTGATAATTTGGTTAGTGACTATCAGATTGCGAGATTAGTATGGACGGATGTTGCGGACAAGGTTGTTGCGGAGGCAACTAACTAATGGCTAAAACTCTTACAAAAAGAGATAAATTAAAGATGATCCTAGCAAGAATGCTAGCTGTATTCATTGCAAACGGTCTAGCTATAATTGGGGCTGGAAGTATCATAGGTATAGATACTCTATCTTCAATACTTTTAGCTGGATCACTTGGCGTAGCTAAAGTTACAGAGGCACTTGCTAGAGGTTATCTCAATGACGGTAAATTAACAATCGATGAAATCAACGATGCTTTTGGTAGTATGAGTAAAAAGAAATCATGAGTAAAGATTCAACAAATAATGGTATGACACAAAAGGAGATGTTATTACTTCTTCTTGAAGGTCAAGACAAATTAGACAATAGAATAGATTTACTACACGAAAAAGTAAATACTAAAATTTCAAGACAAGAATTCAGCGGCTGGTTTGTAGCCGTATCAGCGTTAGTGGTGATAATTAACTCACTAATGTAATCAACCCAGAGAGGAGTCTTATGGGCGAAATATTATTAATCCTTACAGTAGCAATAACTTCTATAGGTGGATTTGTATTGTTAGCTGTATTTTATACAAAGTTTTTTAAATATTTTCTAGAGGTGGTTAAAGATATCAATGAGGAAAATAAGAAAGATAAGTTTTAATTGAGAAAAAAAATAAATAGATGTGTTGAGTGTAATGAACCGCTTAAACATGTAATGACTAATAAATGGATGTGTGATCAATCACCAAGTAATTGTAAGTTATCAGCAAAAATTAAATTTTTAAATAACCCAGCAGAGAAAGAGGATGAAGAGGAATGATTTGTGAGTGTCCAGTATGTAGACACTCATTATTTGAAAAGAGTGCAGGGTTATATTGTTATAATGACAAATGCCCTGCATTTGGACAAAAGGTGATTGCTTGTTGTGAGGGTGGACCTATTTAAGGTAAATCGTCTTCTGTAAGAGGTTCTTTAAAATCTAAATAATCAAGTGTATGTTCGAAATACTTACCTTCAGCAATATCTTTTAGCGTGGTAATAAAATACTTACAAAAGTATCCAACAAGAAAACCGATAATATAATCCATAGCTGAAAATATTATCATATAGATTATGATCTTCTGGTTTATTTAATTAAATTTTTGTTTCAATATATCTTAGAAACCTTATAATAAATATTATATGTAGGTTAAATACCTCATACTAAGAGGCTAAGTAAAAGACTTGCCGTAAATATAGGAGGTGAATGGCTATGCCATTACCAAAAACTGTCCGTATAAAAACGGATGCAATCCGTAGGATCGATAACCCTACAAACAGAAACATCTACGAATTAGTAGGTCCCTTATACGCTCAATCTGTTGCAAAAACAGATATTCCAATGGATCCAAATCCAAGAGCACAAAACTCAGATGCAGCAGCATATGAAGGTATGCGTAACAATCTAACAGCTGATAACGATATATTTGAATATGCAGCTAATGGAATGTTGATGTTTGCTTCTGAGGGCTTTTACGACAATAATAAAAAAGAACTTGTTCTTAAATTCAATGGTAGTAAAGGTGACGGACTTGCTAATGGTGGACATATATATCAAGCAATACAAAAAGCTGATAAGCTTGGAATGATCCCTGGAAACAAAAAAGTGTTTTCTCGAATCATTGTTGGGCTTGATCCTGAATCTAAAGTAAAAGTAGTTGAGGGTGCTAGTACTTCTATTGCAGTATCTAGATATTCAATACTTAATTTAACTGGTCAATTTGATTGGATTAAAGAATCTTTAGTCAATACACCTTATGAGGGTAATGTTCAATACTTTCAAAACGATACTGGTTGTGTAAATGTTTTAGACATATTAAGTATGATTTATGCTGTTATGCCTAATAAAGATGATGATGAAGCTATTGATAGATATTGGCCTAGAGAGTCTTACTCAAACAAAGTAAATATTATCAAACACTTTGATAATAAAATATCTAGTGATACAACTGTTAGCAAACAAGACTTTCTAAGGTATGCAAATAGCATTGTAGATATTCTTAAATTTAGAGACTATGTGCAATCTACAGCATTTGAGATCGCTACTGGTATATTTGAAGGCAAAGTATCACTTAAGAAATATTCAAAACTATTTCAAGTAAATAGAGGTACAAATCATTTATTTGCTACAGATGAGCCTACTCATAAGCTGCTGAATGGCTTGATTATGCCAATCATTGCAGGATCTAGAGCAATAAGCAATGCTACTGATGGTAAATTTAAGTTGAAACACTCTAAATTAGCTTGGGATCATAAAGCTGAATCTATCATAGGTAACTTTTGGTCTTTGGCTAAAAATGATGAAACACAAATTAGAGGTATTGTATATAACCCTATGCTGTGGCATTCAACATATGATGCTTTTAAAGATTATTCTTTAAGAAATTTATAAATATACGGATATTAGGGGGCTGAAAAGTCCCCTTTATTCCTCTTCTCTTACTTCCAAACTCTCGTCAACAAGTATCTCTTCACTATCTAATACTTCCTCAAACTCTGTATCCATATCCTCTATTAACTCCTCCGCTGCCTCTTCTTCTATGGACCCGTCATCATCATTTTCGAGATCTTGATCTATATCTGCTTCTTGGTCTATTTGATTGTCATTTTTTCCTAAATGATTCATGTAACCATAACTTGAAATATCCATAGACATAAGTATAACTTACCATTTGGATAATTGGTGCATACCACTGGTTATATCCATTTTCATTATAAAAATCACGCGCTGCACCCCAAATAGAACAAATGTACGAAACTCTAATATTTTGGGACATACCCCTATGTCTGGGCTGGTAAAGGTGGGGGCAATATACTTCACAATATCAGGACTTTGTGAAAAAATGGCCAGATCTAGGGTAAAGGAGGCGAAAAACCCCTAGATCCAGCCAATATTGGTCGCAAGATACCCTTATTGTACTAGGGGAGAGGAGAGGATCTGGGATTGGATCTATGTGCATATGTGTGGTTACAGTCTATTTTCATTATTGATTCGCGAGGGGATATATTACAAAATACTTTCATATTCTAGCGATTTTTTTTAGTACCCTCCCCCCTTTTCACAAGGCCATAAGATTGTGAAAATTCAAGGTCCTAACTCCCTCTATACCCTTCACAAGTTCACAAATAAAAAATTAAAATTGTGTTGCATACGGTTCATATGCTGTTAGTCTTAGAGGGTATTGAAAAAATCCAAAGGAGGTAAAAAATGGGTTCAGGAAATACAAAAAATAAAGTAAAGGCTAAATTAATGTCTGTACAGAATATAAAAGATGAAAAAACTTCTTTTGTAGATTGTGGGGCTAAGGAGGTCATTTACAATATTGATTCAACTCACATTGAGAGTGTTGGAATGGTTAGAAATAGAGAAGATTATTCCCTAGTTGATGTGATTGTATTATATAAGGGTGGTTTTAATTTAGGTAAAGCCGATAACCCAAATATAGTTAGAAAATATAACAAAGAATATATCTACTTAAATGTTGATATAGATGATTATAAATATATTAGAGAACAGGCACTAAGAGGAAATTCAATAGGTAAAGCTATTGATAAAGTTCTAAAGGGTGTCTATAACTATATTGATGATGAAGGAACAGAACATGAAATATATAAGGGGGTTTTCTAAAATGGATACTCCAATTTATAAAGATGATGTTGTAAAAGTTATTCAAAACTTTTCACAAGAAATTATAAACAGACTAACCGATATTTTAACCAAAAGTGAAAATATTGATTTGTCACAAACAGAAATACAAAACTTAATGCACTTGTTCGATTTGGAGTGCTTAAGGAGTGGTCAATCTGTTCTTAGGTCATTAGATACAGAATTATTGTTAAGGGGTTCGAAATGAACCCTTTAGCAATTTGTCAAGAAGGGTTTTTGTATGGTACAAAAATTTATAACATTCTAGACTTTACAGGGGAAGGCTGTTTGAACACTTTAGATTTTATTCTATATTGGTCTTATGGTCTCATGGTTTATATTTTTATAAGAACTGTAAAGAGTAAAAGGAAGGTAAAATAATGTATTCAAAACATAAAACTAATAAAATATTAATTGGTGTAGAAACAAAAACTAGAACCGAATTAGAGTACAAAAGCGAATTAATAAAAAAAATATATGATTGGCTTAATAATAAACTTTATGAACTACATAAAAAAATTAATTACAAATATGTAGAGGTTCAATACCCAGAAAATGTTTATAAATTTGAGAGGGTAATATAAAACTGTTATCTAACCAATAACAACACTAAAAAAACCCCAGAAAAAAAATCTGGGGTTTTTTTTATTTTCGGCTAATTTTTAAAAAACTTGTCGCTAGTAATAAGTAAGAGAGAAAAGAGGAAAAATGAAATATAAATGTGACTGTGGAAAATATAAATATAAGTATATGGATGTAACAATTCCATATTACAGAAAACCTAGAAAATTAAAGAAATGGTTTAAACAATGAATAAATTTAAAAAACATTGTTCTAAATGTGGTTATCAATTAGAGATAGATATAGATAAAAGGTTTAAATATAAAACTTATTGGTGCCGTGGTCGTTGTGCCGATTTTTGGAATACATAATTTTTGTTTATTTTTTGTTTTATTTTGTGAAATTTTCAATCTCATTTTAAAAATTAAATGGATCTTAATGCGCTAATAATTTTGATCTAATCTCGAAAACTTATAATTAGCGTTCCCTGGTATGTTATAATTGTTATTGTATTGATTAATTAAAAGGAGTAATTATGAAAACTGTTGATGTAGAAATCGATAATCGTATCGTTAAAATCATAATTGAATTTGATGAGACTAATAACGAGATGAACTATGTTGAATTGTGTTTAAGAATGGATATTCCAAATACTAATTACACTATGGTCAAAAAATTAGATAGTTATAATGTTGAATTTGATTATGATGGAAATTATACAGAACAATCAAGAAAAAAAATGGGTCGTATTGCTACTAATCTTGAGGAAACTTTAAAAGACTTAGATAACCCTGATTTTGAAAAATCCTGGGTTTCATATGTCAAAAGTAATTTAAGAGAACTTATTAGAGACATAGATAAAGAATTAGAAAAAACTTAATAGCGTTTTAAGATCCAAAAAATTTGGGAGAGCCTAAACTCTCCCATTTTTTTTTTGCATTATGTGAAATTTTCAATCTCGTTTTTTGTTTTGTCTTCTTAATATTGCTTTTATCAAATCAAACATTTTTTAATTCTCCTTCCGTGAGTTCTAAGTCTTTTATAATTTGTTGTGATGTCTCAACAATTTCTTTTAATGATTCTTTAAACCTTTTAGAATCCCCTTGACTCCAGCCAATGATGTATCTTATAGAGTAGTCGGAAGAGTCTAGCCCCAAGAATTTTAAAACGGTATAGGCTACGCTCTCTGCTTGTACTTCAGCTATTCCCCTACATTCTTGGTAGTTATATTCTAAACCGTGAAGATGAAAATGGCTTAGTTCATGTATGGTTGTTTTTGCCATTTGTTTTACATCAGCATTTTTAATTTTTATTTCTTTTGACATTGGGTTGCAAAGTCCGTTAGGTCCCCCTAAGTCAGATTCGATATCATAAGACCAATTTTTTTTCTTTAAATAAATTTTTGCTTTATCGATAATCTCTTGACCTTCTAAACCTTTTAACAGAATTGGTTTATTTGGGTTATGAACTCTTAACCCTTTATCGTTTAACGGTTCCGTGTCTTCTATGTCATAAACATAAAAATCAGCGTAAAAAATTTTAGTCTCTTCTAGTTCTTTACCTTCTTTGTCGTGGGTATAGACCAAGGGTCTAAATTGTGGAATTCTAATTGGTTTTGTAATATCTGAACATTTGCATTTAGCATTTGCAAGAGCTCGGCACATAGTACAAGCTACAACAATTCTATTATGGACTGTTTTCCATTGTTTATATGTTGCTACTAGTTCTGAATTCATTTTATGAATAAAGATTAATAAATTATTGTTATGGCTGCGCCCTTGATAAAACCTTGCGCAGAACTCTAAATATTGGTCTAACTCTTCCGCATCAACTTCAAAAGATGCTAATTTTTTCTGCAACTGGTCTGTTATTTTTTCGACTCGCTCATTTTTAACTGACATTTTTTTTCCTTTTAATATACAATACTCTTTAGAGTTTACCGAAGATATGCAAATAAATCAATTCATATAATATTTTTTTTTGAGTCTTGATCCATACTTGCAAATTCGAGATCACCGCAATTTTTAAATTATGATCTAAAAATTTTTTGATCAAGGCCTTTATTTTTATTGCATTAGTGCACATTTTCAATCTCGTTTTTAGATCAAGCTTCGCTAAATTTCTCTGAAGTTTGTTGCAAACATGAAGTAAAGTATTAAAATTAAATTATGTATTGTATATATAAGGAGGACAATTATGTCACACTTTCCTGTACTAGTAATAGTAAAGAAAGATGAAGTAGTAGCAAATCCATTGCGTGAGCGTGAAGCCGAGGAGTTTGGAGGCATGACACAATTCGCAAATCAGTATATATCTAATAAGGTAGATGAATTATTAGAACCTTACATAGAACATACAGATAATGAGGAGCTACAAAAAGAATATTTTGAGAGAAATTTAGAAATAAATTACTTGATTACAGATGTTCTTAATTTTTATCAAAACGGTGAGACAAGTTTGCTGTGTGAAAAATTAATTGAGGAAAGAGACCGTAGGGTTAATTTCATCAAAAATCACCAAATAAAATCTTTTGATAAAGAAAACAATGGATGGACAGATAGCGAACTTGATAAGGAAATGAAAGACTTTGATGAGCTTTATGAATTATTTAGTTCAGAAAAGTTCATGGCGAATACCGAAAAACATATGAGCATGCTCATTGATGAGTTTGCTAACTCAAATGAAATTGAGAAAACTGCTGAGGGTTGGTGTGATGTATATTATCAAAACCCCTCAGCTCGTTGGGATTGGTATGTCTTTGGTGGTCGTTGGAACAGTATTGGCGATAACGGTTATATAAGCGACCTTAAAGAAGTTCTTAGATATGAGGAAGTAGAGTTCTGGCAAACTCTTTCTTTTCATAAATTTCCTAAACCATGTTTAGCCGAAAATGAAAAAGAACTTGAAGCATGGAAAAAAGAAAACTTGATTGATAATTCAATTATCAAGTCAAGTGATTTTGATTATGAAACTAGAGAACACTCAAATATTGTGTACTACACAAAAGATGAGCTTTTCGAAATCACATCAAGAAAGAAATTAGAGTTTCAATCTTTTCTCACTGATGAGGAGGGTTGGACAGACTATGGCGAAATGGGTTGGTTTGGTTTGTCATCACTTGATGGTATGGAGCATGATGAACGAGAAGCGTTTATCAAAAACACAGACAAACTTATTGATAATATGTTAGAAAAATATATTGAAAATGGCGACTATGTTGGAGTAGTCGTAGATTGTCATATATAATGTCTGACTTATTAGATATGGATGTATGGGTTGAAACATATCAGCCCATGCAAAATCCAAGTAGTAATGATATCTTTTTTGATACCCATGACAAATATTTAGCGACTGTGGATCCTAAACAAATTTGGACTTGGACAGAAGAAGATGGAGTTGGAATTATTCAAGCTGGTTATTGGAGGATTAACAGACTTGCTTACTTTGTTTGCGAAAAGAAGTGGGAAGATGAAGACCTTTGGTTTGAATATTATGATGACAGTACAGAGGAGGAAGAATAATGAAAAAACTATTTGAGGTACATCACAATATAAGTGTATTACCAAGAGAAAACTATCAAGACTATGCAAACAGTATGTGGGTAGAAGCAGATACAGAAAAAGAGGCAGTAGAAATTGTTAATAAAAACTTAATGGACAAGTTCGTATGTCATGTAGAAGAAATAGTTAAGGAGAAAAAATAATGCCTAAAATGTGGGATATTGAAGATGAGAGAAATTATCTTTCACCATTAGAAGAGGGTTATTACACTTTTGGACCTGGTGGAGAAACTCATTACATAGATAGTGATGGAAATATTTGTAGTAGAGAGGAGGAAGAATAATGGTTACTTTATGGGTTAGTTTTAATTTTGAAGTACCGTTTA
>CEUR01054738.1_pt1 | contig 10783 bp, 6 predicted proteins | sample 356411 | NCBI WGS metagenome assembly CEUR01 (sample SAMEA2622715, study PRJEB7988) | marine metagenome | biome: marine biome (ENVO:00000447); feature: surface water layer (ENVO:00002042); material: "saline water (ENVO:00002010), including plankton (ENVO:xxxxxxxx)" | depth 5 m
CTCAAGCGGCAACAGAATCTCAAGCGGCAACAGAAGCTCAAGCAGTGGCGGCTCAAGCCAAGGTGGAAGCTCAAGCGGCAGAAGCTCAAGCCAAGGTGGAAGCAGAGGCAGCGGTAGCAGAAGCAGCGGCAGCAGAAGCTCAAGCCAAGGTTGAAGCAGAAACTCAAGCGGCAGAAGCTCAAGCTAGGGCAGCAGCAGAGGCAGCGGCAGCAGAAGCTCAAGCCAAGGCGGAAGCAGAAGCTAGGGCAGAAGCAGCGGCAGAAGCTCAAGCTAGGGCAGCAGCAGAAGCTAGGGCAGAAGCAGCGGCAGCAGAAGCTAGGGCAGCAGCAGAAGCTCAAGCCAAGGCGGAAACAGAAGCTAGGGCAGCAGCAGAGGCAGCGGCAGCAGAAGCTAGGGCAGAAGCAGAAGCTAGGGCAGAAGCAGAAGCTAGGGCGACAAACGCCATAGCCCCTATAGCTTTGAATATGCTGGCAGAAGCAGCAGCTAGGGCAGCAGCAGAAACTCAACAAGATATTGCGAATGCGATGGCGATGGGGCAGGGGCAGGGTCCAGGCGATGGTACAAAAAAACGCTCTCTAGACAATACTCAGGATACTCATAAGAGATTAAAAACAATGCGCCCGATAAGTGAAACCTAGAAACTGTAGTGCTTAATTTTCAGTTCCTTTTTTTCAGTCAAGAAATTTTTTTTTTTGAAGTTTTTTGCAGATTCTAATTTGCCAATTTCCAAAAATGACATACTCAATTTTTTTGAAATCCACGAAAATGAATGCCCAAAAAACTTCAAATTTTCAAAAAAATGGGTTTATTACCATAATGCTCTCATTTTACAAAATAATATTTTTGTCCCTTACCATAATTTTTTTTGAAAAAAATAAAATTTTGGTTTAAAAATAAAGAATTTTGTATATGTATAATTTAGAAATGGAACTATTTGGAACTAAAAGTACTAAGCAAAAAAGTCTCCAAAATAATTATGATAAATATGAAAGCATTAATAATAACGTTTTGAAAAACTTAGAAAAAACGTCCTTACCAAAAAAAAATGGAACTAAAAATGGAACTAAAAAAGGGGCAAAAAGTACTAAGCAAAAAAGTGAAAAAAAAATTTCCAAAAATAATTCTTACGAAACAAGTTTAAGTTTAAAAAAATCTCAAAAAAATATTGACACTGACGATTGCTTAGTACTTTTAAGTACTAAGCAGAATTCTCAAAAATATGTATGTATGTTTTGTAATTATCAGACCGATAATAAATCTAATTATAATAAACATCTCTCTACAAAGCGGCATCAAACCAATATATCAAAACAAAATCCTAGAAAAGGCCAACATATATGTGAAGAGTGTGGTAAGACATATCAATATGCATCGGGGTTATGGAAGCATCGTCAAAAATGTGTAATGAATCTCATTTCTACAAATGAATTGCAATCACCACAACCCATAAAAGAGACACAGCAGCAGATCGTTCATACGGATAAAGATATTATTAAACTAATTATGGAAGAAAACGCCAAACTTAGTGCTCAAAATGCCAAATTATATCAAGATATGCAAGAGCAAAACTCAAAACATCACCAAGATCTACAATCTATATTGCCACACGTCGGAAATAACAACAACAATAAGAAATTTAATATTAATATATTTCTTAATGAAACATGTAAAGATGCGATGAATATTAAAGATTTCGTCGAAAATATTAAGATTACCTTAGAAGATGTAGTTCACGCTTCAGAAAAGGGTGTACTTGATAGTTCAAGAAAACTTATTTTGCAGGGTTTACAGTGTATGGAATTAACGGAACGACCGATACATTGTACCGATATCAAACGCAATATTATGTATATTAAAGATGCCGGTTTGTGGAATAAAGATAAAGAAAATGAAGAATTGAAAAAGATGCTACAAAATATTTCTTCAAAGCATATGAAAGGCATTTCTGAATGGGTAGAACGGAATCCCCACTATATGGATTCTGAAAAGGGTCAACAAGAATATGTAAACTTAGTACGTAGTATCACCTCGCCAATAAGTGAAAACAAGAGAGATATTCAACCTACTATTAAAAATATTTGTGAACAAACCTTAGTGGAATAAATCATTTATCATCAACCTCTCTTAAAATTTGTCTTGCCTCGGACGATATATTGCTATATACCATAGTTGGTTGGCCAAATTTACCTCGTAGAATATTTTCCCGTTGTTTTTGAATATCTGTTTTTGTATCAGCAGTAACAGTGGCTTTTTGTTCTGAAATAGGTACATCTTCATATAATTTTTTATATTGATCTTTGAATACATTGGAAAGAACTACCGCATTTATTTCTTGACCACTAGTTTCATCCGCACTATCGTCTTCAAACTGACCATATTCTTTATCTCTAGCTTTCAAAAAGGATGGGCCATATAATACTCCCCCCGTGTCATATAAAGAGTCAAATTCTTCATATAGATGTAATGGTAATGGAAATTGCTCTACTTTTTTCCAGGGCAAGACTTCGGTTCTCTCTAATTTGGGAAGTATTTTCGATCTAGCCTTTGGTTTGGCCTTTCCTTCGCATTCTTTTCTTCCTAGTTTATCTATTTCATCGTCAAGTTCTTTTGTCATAATATCTATACGGTCTTTTAATACTCTAATCCTTGACGTTTTAGTTTGATGTTGAAAACCACTTGTTATATCTTCTGTCCGCATGGCTTCCGGATTGAAAACTTTTGGCAGGATATAATTCATTGCTTTTTGTTGTTGTTCATCTCTCCCACCTTCTTTTTCATCAGTAAATTTTTTTACAATATATTCTGCATTTAATGCATCATTTAATTTAGAATATACTGGTTTTGTGTTATCATATGCATACTGGAAAGTATCTTTCAATTCACTCCCTGTTATTGCATTTGTGCAATTTATACCATTTAATTTTAAGTTATACAATATGGTCGGCTTTTTAATAGTAAAATCTTGAGAATTAGTCGCCATTATTGCGACTAATCGTGGTTTTATATTGTATGATTCTGTTAATCCTTTCTTTAAACTAGCTTCGGCATTTCCACGAAAATCTTTAAACTCTAAACCTTTCTTTCTTATAGAAACTTTGAGTTCACTCTTATTAGCATCCCACCATTTATTGGATCTTTTAGGAATTAATTCATCTAGTAGTAGTGTATTTATTCCTGCTTGGTTATGGACACCCTTATCATCAATAGGGGCATTATTAAAACCAGTTGCACTTAACGCACCTAGCCATTCGTGTTTCATTTCTTGATTAATTTTTTTATAGAATTCAATCTCACTGGGTGTATTAATGTGACTAATATGTGTTTGGGTTCCCGATAGCTTATCACTTTGTTTTTCTGTTTTTTCAGACTTCGAATGTTGGCGAAAATCATAGGTGTAATCATCGAACATTCCTTTACTGTAGTGTCCGTCAATGATATCTAACCATTTATCTATCTCTGCATCATAAACACCAGTTTTTTTCTTTTTGAATTCCTCCATTACAACTTTAATATAGTCAGGGTTTCTAATATTTGCTATTTTTTTCTTGAAAGATTTTTTTGTCCTACTGAATCTTCCTGGTTTTCCCTGTTCGATTCCAACACTTTCCAGTTCTTTTGCAGACTGATAGTCTTCTTCTCCTTTCTTCTTTGCATCTTCATATTTTACAGTAAATTTTAGTGTTTTGACTACATTATATAGCCTATTAGCATACTCCTCTACCGAACCAAACTGATCACAACTAGAATGATACTCGTTCACATCTGTATCTAAGTAACTAATATAAAATGTTTTGGAACTTTTTTGTACTTCAGGTTTGTAATCGGGAAAGAATATTCCACTAATATTGGGAAGCAAATTATCCATACTGTCAGTTTGCACGGCCTCGATTATGTCGGCTATATCATCTGCACTCTCTGCTGGTGCTTGTGCTGGTGCTGGTGTTGGTGCTGGTGCTGGTGCTGGTGCTGGTGTTGGTGCTTGTGCTGGTGCAGGCGGTGCAGGTACTGGTTCTACGCGTGACCTCCCTCTTCCTTCTTCGGAGGGCACCAGAGGGACCGCTACTTGTTCTTGTGGTTGTGGTGGAGAAAAACTTTTTATTAATTGATGTAAATCTTGTACATAATGAAATAATTGCGAAGGGGTTGGAGGTTCCCCATCAAATTCTCCAATAATGTTACTCCACTCAGGAATTAAATCATTGTTACTAATATCATAGAAATCCAATAATTTATCGTATCTGGCTTTGTCTGCTGGTTGTTCTTGGCGGGGTGGAGGTGGTGGTGGGAGTGCTCTATCTAATGTAATAAAAATATTTTTAGACTTCTCTATAACAGGCGAATAATGTCCACCTGTATCATATAATAAAATTGGAGAACAAGGTGAATCGTGTGGCACTATACCTGTTTCGGCTAGTTGTTGAGCCGAAACATCATTTATAGCATAACCATAACCTTCAAAATTATTGATACCTTCCTTCGTCATAAGTTTCCAAACTGTTCTTATATTCTCTACATCATTCCTATCATTGACACCATTAAAGAAATCTTTAATATGGTCTGACTGGATATTGTTATTGACCACGAGTTTTTCGACAAGCTTATTTTGGCATCTCCAAGTATATATCGGAATACCAAAACATTCGTGCATTAAAGCCATAATATTCTCTGTAATCTGTCCATCATTACTGCCATCATTAATGATGATCAACAGATATACGTTTAATTTGTCCTTTTTTTCTTTATCTCTTTCTCCACGTATTTGATTTATTAAACCATTTATCTCCATAAGTGTTTCAGCGTCCCAAGTTATAGACTCGTCATTTTTGATATTAAAACTATTCAGATCAATATTTTGAGAATTGATTTCCCATAGTGCATCTGGATTAGTACCATTTGTTTTGTTTTTAATAAGATCATTAATCTCTTTAATACGATCAGTTGCTGTTAACCGCTCTATTAAAATTCCCTTAAATTTATTAACTACACTCGGCGGAAATTGCATCCTTCCATCGTCCGTTGTTTGCGGAGAATTTTCTTTAACGTTTTCGATTAATTTTGCACGATTATCTATTTGTGCTTGTTCATCTCCTTGCACACTTTCACTCTCATTAGGTAATTCTTGTTTTACGTATTTTTGTAGAAATGCAAATATATATGCATAATAGCCACAATGCCCATCCCCTCGTGTGAACACATAATTATATGATGATTTATGATAAGGTTTCACAATATGATTATCTGGTAAACTTCCTTTGATCGTATCCCAAGAGTTATAACTAACTTCTTGAAATATTGTATTGTTTTTATCATCACACTGTGCATTCCCTTCGGGGTTTTTTAGTATATCTGGTTTTTTTATAATGTTGTTATACATAGAAGTATAGACTTCAACATCTTGACTCATACTATTATATATAATAACCTAACACATTATTCTAAATAAAGACTACTTTAAATACTTAACAAAGAAAAGAAGTCAATTATTTAAAGAGAGAACTAGATTATCATATAATGAACATTTCTAATCCACGTATTCTCGCATTTTTTAAAGAGCATCCCAATCTTGAACCCGAAACAATTATCTTGCGATTTATTGATATTATGGAATCTCTCCACGAAAATATGCATAACTCGATGAACAATACGATGGTTATTGATATGCTGGATAAATTAAAGCAAATTAATAGCAAAATAGATAACGTCACCGAGAAAGTCAATAAAATTACCGAGGACACGCAGACCCAGTTTACATTGAAAATGGCGGAATTTAAAAAGGATTATCTTTCAGAACTAAATATGGTGTTGACATGCAATGTATCTGATAAGATAGCTCCTTTGGTAAAAGAGCAAAATGAGGCCCTGTTTGCTAAAACAAATGCGATGATTCAAGAGGTTATTCCTAAAAATGAAACCTTCGTGAGCGAAGGTCTTGAAAGAATGGTTTCAAAGTTTCGCGAGAGTGTTGATACCGACACCAAAGCCTTGTTGACAAATGCCGTGGATAAAGAAACCTTCACTAAATATCTCTCTGATTTTAACAATAATATGGGCGGTATTATCACCGCATCACAAGGACTTATTAATGAGGCGATCTCGCGATCGGAAGAGAAATTGGAACATAAAATTGATAATATTCAACAAATCTCGGCAAATAGTAATCATAATACTATTTCTCTCCACTCATCAGTGGGTGATCTCCTTAAAAAGTTTGAAAATTCGAGTGCGAAGGGCAAAATGTCGGAAAATCTACTAATGAATATTATTGAAACCCTGTATCCCACCGCGGAGATAGAGTCTGTGGGTCAAACAAAAGAAACTGGTGATATTATGATGACACGGACACGCAAGCCCAAAATATTGATTGAAAATAAGCTATGGAATAGGAGTGTCGTACAAGCAGAGGTTGTCAAGTTTATTCGTGATGTAGAAATGCAGGGATGCTGTGGTATTTTCTTGTCACAAGGCGGCAAAATTACTACCAAAGAAAACTTTGAGATCAATATTCACAACGGTAATGTCTTGGTCTATGTTCATGATGTTAATAACGACCCGGATAAGATTAAACTAGCAGTAGATATTGTTGACCATTTGAAATGTAAGCTCGATGAGTTTTATATGGTAAATGCCTCGGATAATATCTCACAGGAAGTGCTAGATGGTATTAATGCCGAATATCAAAATTTTGTCAGCTCAAAAACCTCATTGATTAAACTAACCAAGGATTTCAATAAGAAACTGTTGAAGCAGATTGATGATTTGAAACTGCCGTCGCTGGAAGACTACCTCTCATCGAAATTTGCCTTTGCTTCCAACAAGTTTGTCTGTGAATATTGTGGATTTGTCGGGAAGAATCAGCAATCCAAATCGGCACATTTGCGAGGATGTGTTGAGAAAAAACGCATAGAAGCCCAGAAACAAGGTGGTGACGCTAATGTTATTTATTGTCAGACATAATAATATATATATATGTATATATGCGTAAAACTAAAAAGCAGGGTTCGGTTGGAAAATCGGCAAAAAAAAATCGTATTACAAGAAAAAGGGTAATGAGAAGGGGTAATAAATCATTTAATATTAAAGTTAAAATGCCGAATGAAAAGAACAATAAGAAAATTTTAGATAAAATTAAAAAAATATTCAAATCAGGTGAGGAATATGGATATGTAAACAGTAGAACATCCAAAGTTATAAATCAAAAAATCTTATCTAGTAAAGGTGATATGTATGATATACAAGTTGAGCTGAAACCTGACAATAATGATCCGAATCTTATTGATGTAAAAAAACTCAAAAAGGCAAAGTCCTCTGATATTGTAAAAGAACTAAACAGAATAGTAACTAAATTTAAGAAAAGAGGAATGACTGAATATAATGACGTAAAATTTATAAAATAAGTCTATAATGCTATTTATTTAATATCCATATTAAGATATTACATAAATGTCAATTCAAACATTAAATATTGAAACCGACACTCAAGATCTCATTGTAAATCCCGAGATGAAACTGCTTTATGGAGAGATTTTCACGCCATTTTCTTTGATAGAAAAGATGTTTTCGTTATTTCCTAGTGAGGTATTTAGTAATCCCGATAAAAAATGGTTAGATACTGGAGCAGGAACAGGATTTTTCAGTATGTTTCTCTATAAAAAACTAGAGGAAGGATTGAAAAAACGTTTTCCACGTGCAAAGCAACGACATAATCATATCATTAAAAATATGATTTATATGGTGGAGATCAGAGACGAAAACATAGCCAAATTAAAAACAGTTTTCGGAAAAAACGCCAATATTTATCATCAAGACTTTCTATCGGATTTTCATTTTCCTCCGGTTGATTATATAATTGGTAATCCTCCCTATAATTTTAATGGAATAAAAAAGGTGCCTACTAACAAATTAAAAAAGAAAAAACAAGATGGTCAAACAATTTGGTTGGATTTTATTAAACGATCTATTTCTCTCCTTAAACAAAAGGGGCAACTACTTTATATTGTCCCTTCTATATGGATGAAACCAGATAAAGCCAAGGCTTACGATTATATTACGCAATTTAAACTGCATAAAATTTGTTGCCTGACTAATACCGAAACAAATACTTACTTTAATAAAGAAGCACAGACACCTACTTGTTATTTTACCCTAGAAAAGAAAGACACCGATTATCAAGTTTTGTTATATGATAGTCAGTGCGAAACGTATATAAATCATAAAATAGAAAATAGAGGAGCGATTCCGCTTTTTGCAGCCTCTATTATTCAAAAACTAATAAAATATGTGGATGACGTGGGGACCATTGATGTTATTAAAACTAATATGCCCAAAAAGAAGTCGTTATTCTCGCAAACTATGTCAAAGGGTTACAGTCATAAAAATATTAAAACCTGTGTACTAAACAACCTAGCACCGGAACTAGTGATTAATTACAGTAATATCAAACAGGCATACGCCGATCAACCAAAACTTGTCTTGGCACATAAGATGTATGGGTTTCCTTATTTGGATGAATGTGGGGAATTTGGTATTTCTAATAGGGATAATTATGTTATCGTCGAGAGAAATATAGAAGAATTAAAAATACTACGCGATTTCTTTTCCACAAAGACCGCCTTATATATTTTTGAAGCTACCCGGTATCGTATGAAATATCTGGAGAAATATGCGTTTGAATTTATACCCGACGTGACACGCTTATCTGATTTCCCCAAGGTAATAAATGATGATTCCATTGCCGAGTATTTTAGCTTTGATGACAGAGACAAGAAAAATATACAAGATTACCATAAAAAACCTTATACATTTAATTTTAGTTCGATATAAGTATTATTATGGGACATTACGGCCCAACAACACACCGGAGATAAATATTTATGACTCTTCAATTGTACAATTAATTTTTTCTATTTTCTTACACCGTGTTGATATACAAAAGTTCTTACCCGTGCCTTTCACCTCAATATTCGGATCGTTTAATCCATAACATAAATCACCAACAGCACAAACCTTACATCCCAACCATATATCATCGTCTGCCCAAGGTTGGTGAATCATTTGAGGTGTTCTACACGACAAATGATCCTTACATAAATACACTGTCTTTTTTGTATGGATATCTCGAAATGATTCGACATTCAATGCACTGTGACCATAGTTACAAATCTTGCAAGTAAATAGCATTTTTATATTGTATATTATACTTTATTTTTAATATCAATTTTATGTATGAATATTAAAAATATTACATAACATACTATTACATAACACACTATTATTAGCATCTAATATATTTGCTCAGAGCGATACCATTGGTATACTTTGCATTTCACTCAAAAATAGTATCAAAATAAAACTGACTCGATTATATCATCATTTGTACTCTATAAAATTCAACTTAAGCATAAATTATTTTCTTAGATATAAAATAGAACAACTTTCTTATTGTTTATGTTAGAAGAAGATAAATATGTTTGCTGTTTCTGTGCAAAATTTATTGTAATTTTAAATGTTGTTCTAGTAATTCTTCTTTACTTTGTATTTATCCCATATTATATGTATGTCAAAAGGTAAATTCTGTTTATTGATTTACATATTTTTGCCAGAGTTCATTATATTTACCTTCTTGATGTGTATTATGAGAATCTAATATGACAGCTCTACAATCATCTTGTGTAAGTAATTGGGGAATTTGAATATGACTGACCCAAACAACTGCACAACCGGTCTTCTTTTTGATGTTTTCAATGATAGAAAACCCTTGATGTTTACTTCTCATATCTAAAGCACTGTTCCACTCGTCCAATATAAAAAGATCTATACAATTTGGTGCATACAAAGCCCTAATATATGCACGTAAAAGACATACCTTTTGTTTTTCTCCGCCGCTAAGAGTAGAGACCCTTTTATCGATCATCTCCTTCATATCTATTTCTTGACATACATTGGAGAATTCTTCTTTAAATTCCAAATACTTATCGTTATATATAAAATGAGTACCATAGACAATGTTATATAATACCGTTTTAGATTCAAACAACATTGGTATTTGTTCACAAATAAGTATCTTATTTGATACAGGTATGCTGTATTTTCCAGAATCGTTATCTATAGTAACATTGGTTTCATAGCCCGATAGTATTTTGCACAAAGAAGATTTACCTGAACCATTTTTCCCCATCACAACTGTGTAATTATTTTTTGAAAATATTTGTGGCGAGAATGAAATACTACTAAAAATAGGTTTATTTGTATAGGAAAAAGATAATTTATTTATTTTGATAGTATTACCATACATTATTAATTTAGACTTAATACAGTTATTTTTCTCTCTAGACATCATTCTATCAACTTGCAATTGTATTTTGTTTTCAGTACGCCTAACTCTAAAATAGTTATATATCTCTTGAAATCCTCCACGTGTTTCTTGGGCAAAATATAAAACCCATAATATATGGGTTTCCGATACAATAGAGTTATGAGTCATAATAATAATAATACCAATGTATACCAGTTGTGACATCCACTTAATGAGAGAATCCAAAATATTAAATGTTTTTATTCTTTTCATTTCATACTCAAAACTGTCTTTTGTATAATTTTCAGTGTTGCACAACTCATGTTCTGATTTTACATAAGACATAACTATTTCTTTATTGACTATTGATTCTACCATGGAACTATACATTTTTGCCTGAATCTCTCTTACCTTTGTTAAAGCAACATCTTCTATCTCCAATAAATTTTGACTACTAAGTATGTACAATAATTCTAGGGTAAATAGGTAACC
>CEUR01081906.1_pt1 | contig 10783 bp, 11 predicted proteins | sample 356411 | NCBI WGS metagenome assembly CEUR01 (sample SAMEA2622715, study PRJEB7988) | marine metagenome | biome: marine biome (ENVO:00000447); feature: surface water layer (ENVO:00002042); material: "saline water (ENVO:00002010), including plankton (ENVO:xxxxxxxx)" | depth 5 m
ATAGCCTCAGATACGAATGGCATCCGATATGGTGAGGTTAGGTGTGGTGTGAAAGTAGAAATAATTAGTCATAATCTAATCCTTGAACGTCTAAGTAGACTTCGTAACGCTGAAACTTCCAACAAAGCATTCAGGCAGAATCTCCATGACCTGTCAACGTTTCTTGTGTATGAAGCGATGAGAAGCGTTGCATTAGATAAACAGACAGTGGAAACGCCCCTGACTTCAACTGATGGGTGGGCTCTGACATCATCCCCGATTCTTGTTCCTATCGTTCGCGCAGGTTTGGGCATGCTTGACGGGGCGTTAAGTCTTCTTCCTGACTCAGATGTTTGTTTCTTGGGTGCTAGGCGGGATGAGGAAACATTCAAGCCTGAAATTTATATGAATACGCTTCCCGATAACTTAGCTGGAGCAAATGTTATCGTTCTTGACCCCATGCTTGCCACTGGGGGATCTTTACTTCATGCCTTACGTGTTATTGCAACGTCAGGCGCTGGAGTAATTACAGCGGTAAGTATTCTCGCTGCCCCTGAAGGAGTCGATGCTATTAAATCAAGCGGCATCGATGGTCAGCTTTTCGTTGGTTTCGTTGATGAGGGGCTGAATGATTCGGCATTCATTGTTCCGGGTTTGGGTGATGCTGGAGATAGACAATTTGGAAGAATCAATTAAGTTCTAAGATTTCCTTAAATTGATTCTCAAGCGAAACCCCTAACTTCTCAAGAAGAGCTTTAGCCTGACCACTCGCCTCAAAAAGCTCTTCTCTCTTCGCTACGGGCAAAACTATTTCCATGTATAACTTGATCATCGGCTCTGTGCCACTAGGACGAATTGAGATACGAACATTATTTTCGATATTTATTACGATCAAGTCTGTGCTGGGTAAACCAGTTTTATTATCCTGTGAGAGATAGTCTTTCACTTCAAGTACCTTCATCATATTTATGGCAGTAAGAGGCTTATTTCTGAGACCTTCCATCACTTTAGGTATAACCTCACTGGGCTTTCCCGAATCAAAACGCACTCTCCACGTTTTAGTAACATGATGTCCGTATTCCAATGAAAGAGCATCGAGTTCATCCTCGAGTGTTTGTCCTTTTCCCTTTAGCACTGCAGTAAGTTCTGCCATCAATAGCGCTGCTGAGATTCCATCTTTATCACGAACGGCACTATTCGTTGCATACCCAAGTGCTTCCTCGTAACAGAAAATTGGCTGAAAGGAAGTGTCCTTATATGCAGTTGGGATGATCCATTTAAACCCAGTTAACGTCGTGGCGTGTTCAACGCCATATTTTATCGCAATCTTAGAAACAAGTTTTGAACAAACGATAGTAGTTACTACCTTTCTGTTATCACCCGATGTTTTACTGGCTAAGTGATTGAACAAAAGAGCCCCGATTTCATCTCCGCTTAACAATCTCCACTTACCACTAATTGTTGGAATAGCTACCGCTAGACGGTCACCATCCGGGTCGTTCGCAAGTGCTAGATCCGCATTCGATGCTTTTGCGAGATTCATTACAGAGTCCATGACCCCATGCTCTTCTGGATTAGGAAAAGATATGGTAGGGAAATCAGCGTCAGGGTCCATTTGTGTCTTCACTGGTATTAGTTCACCTGCTCGGGCTTTCAAGAAACTTTTCTGCATCAATTGCATCGCTACTCCATGAAGAGGCGTGTAAGCGATTCGTATATTTTGATTCTGTTGTGTTAGCGAATTCGTTATTGAAACACAATATGCTTCCTCAAGGCTTTTATCAGCAGTGAAGCGTGTTCCATTTCCTGATGGCAGTTTGATAGAAGGAAATTCAGATTGAAGTATTAATTTGTCAATTTCTTCGTCTACTGGAGATCTAAGTTGAGCTCCATCACACATGTAAACTTTGCAGCCGTTATCGGTGCTGGGGTTATGAGAAGCTGTAACCATAATGCCCATATCTGTTTTTAGATGCCGAACACTGAATGCGAGCAAAGGAGTTGGGATCACTTCGGGGAAGATGATTACGTCAATGTCATTGGCTGTCATGACAGCTGCAATATCTTCTAAGAAGTCTTTACTTTTATGGCGTGCATCTCTACCCAGCACCACTTTTGAGCCGGCGCCTAGATATCGAGCTAACCCTATTGCGAGCCGCCGTACAGTGAGTTGATTCATTCTGTTGGGTCCGGGGCCAAGTTGGCCTCTCAATCCAGCAGTTCCAAATTGAATTCTTGAGCTAAATAATTTTTCAATTGCAAGTGAGTCCGATCGGTTTAATAAATTTATTAAGTGCTCACGCGTAACAGGGTCAGGATCATGTTCTACCCAGGTTTTTAATTGTGATTCAAGTGCAGACTGATCTGTTTTTGGGGACATTAGTTGCGGAATTCGGATTCAAGAAGATTTTTGAGAGGGGTAAGGGGTCGAGCTCCTGTATGGGTGATTATTTCGGCAGCTGCGATTGATGCCAGTTCCCCACAAATTTTGAGGTCGAGCCCTCGAGCGTATCCAAATAAGAAACCTGATGCGTACAAATCCCCAGCTCCGGTAGAGTCTGTTACTTGATTTACTGCTTTAGCGCCTACCCCAATGATCTCATCCTCTGTGACAATTATCGAACCTCGCTCGGCGAGAGTAAGGCAGGCTACTTTGACTTTTCCTTGAATCCATTGTGCTGCTTCACTAAGAGTTCCACACCCACTAAGTTCTTTAATTTCGTCTTCGTTTCCGAAGAGGATATCGACTTGTTCATTTATGAGGCCAATCCATTCGTCTTTATGTCGTGAGACGCAGAAGCTATCTGAAAGTGTGAATGAGATAGTTCGATTCGCGCCTTTTGCTATTGCTATCGCAGAGCGGATGGTATCTTTTGTTGTTTCGATATCCCAGATGTAGCCTTCGCAATATAGGATTTTTGCATTTTCAAGGAGGTGCACGTCAAGGTCCTCTTTGGTAAGGTTTGTGCTTATCCCTAAATATGTGTTCATTGTTCGTGACCCGTCAGGTGTCACAATTATCATGGATCGGGCTGTTGGTAGGCCTTCCGATGCTGGTTTTACTTCGAAGTGAACTCCGCCAGCGTTGATATCATGGGCGAAAAATTCACCCAAATGATCGTCGCGTATTTTCCCTATATAGGCGGCTTTGCCACCTAATGAAGCAACGCCGGACATGGTGTTTGCTGCCGAGCCGCCAGACGATTGAACTGTTGGGCTCATCTCGTTGTAGAGGCTAACTGCAGTATCAGTGTCAATTAGAGCCATTGAATCTTTGATGAGATTATGGGCATTAAGAAACTCTTCATCTTCATGGCTGATGACGTCAACAATTGCGTTTCCTATCCCCACGACATCGTAGAGGGTTTTGGGGTCAGTTTGCTTGGATGCACTTACCATAGCCCTAGCTTTACGATTATGCCCTCACGTGGGCGGAGGTTGCTAAATAATTCTGGCACTGCAAGGCTATAGATTTCATAGAGAGATTGTATCCGTAGTTCTCTTTAATAATCTCTTTGATAAATGGTGATAGATCTTGACACAAGAAAAAGCTTGATGAAAAAGAACTGAGGGAGCCTCAAGTACTCCGCCCTAAGACTCCCTCGTTTACCCCTATACAAACAAGCGTTAAGTAACGCTTTATATATAGGTTTATTAACTTAACACAGAAATATTGCGGTAGGAAGCTTTTAAAGGAAGGTAAAAACAAAGAATGGCAATAGCTACCAACGAAACTATGACCTTTAATTTCTTGTTGCTAATTAACTACTTTTCGCATGCTCCAAGGCGTCCTCCCAGCTGACACCGTCAGTTATCATTTGTTTGTATTGCATGACATGGCGGGGGCGGTTGAATCCAAGGATGCCTACAAGTTTTCCAGCACGGCCATACGCTGCTGCGAAGCGACGTTCTTCAGTTGATCCCGTAATAATTTGAACTTCGTCAGTTGATCGAGTTCTGCCGGCTAGTTGAATTTTGCGATCGAATTGATCGGTCCAAAACCATGGCGTTGGGGCGTATGGTTCTATTTTATTTTCTCCGGTTAACAATCGCCGTGCCGCATAGACTCCTTGTTCAACCGCATTATCCCAATGTTCAACACGCATGTGTTCGCCAAAAAGCCTATTTGGCCATCGAGCGACATCTCCAGCGGCGACTATCCCAGGTGCAGCTTGACAGGTCTCATCACATACGACTCCGTTATCGATAGTAAGTCCACTATTATCCAACCATTCGGTATTGGGCCTCACCCCGATACCAACAATGACAACATCAGCGTCAATTTCTGTTCCGTTGGTGAGAACAACTTTCTCTACTCTGTCTTCCCCTTTAAAGGACTCAACTGGAGTACCGGTAATGACTTCAACTCCGTGATCTCGATGAACATCGGCAGTTACGGTTCCCATCTCAGCTCCCAGTATCCGTTCAAATGGGATCTCTGCTGCCTCTATCATTGTTACGTCAAGCCCTCGCTGACGGGCTGTTGCAGCAACTTCAGCTCCTATAAACCCCGCTCCAACTACAACTACTTTTTGTGGTGTTTTCTCAAACTCGGAACGTATTGCCATTGCATCGTCTAGCCCGCGGAGAGTAAAGATCCCTTGCAGATCTCCAGTCATTCGAAGCGATATGCATCTTGCCCCTGTCGCAATAATGGCTCCATCGTATGAAATTGATTGACCCGAATCTAACGTTACTTTTTTCTCAGCGATGTTAAGATCAGTCGCTCTGACACCTAAGTGCCATTCAAAAGATAGTTCATCATTTTTCGAAGGATTTGTGAGAGCTAACCGGTCAGCTTCCCATTCCCCAGCAAGCACTTGTTTGGATAGTGGGGGTCGATCATAAGGTAGATGAGGCTCATCCCCTACAAGATGAATGACTCCGTCAAAACCTTCAGCTCTGAGTGTCTCAGCAGCGCGAAGTCCAGCTAGGGAAGCTCCTACAACAATGATCTCTTTCAGTTGTCAGCCCTCTGCGATCGCAATTGCCTGCTTGGGGCATCTTTGTGCTGCTTCCTCTACCTGTGCTTTAAGATCTTCACCGGGTTCCTCATGCAGAATATAGAGGTAGTCATCATCGCGAACTTCGAAAACTTCTGGAGCTATTTGCATGCAAATAGCGTTGCTTTCACAAAGATCAAAATCGACTTGAATTCGGTAACCCATTTTTCCTCCGTTCGTACGGTGTTATTATCATAGTGCAATTTTGTTAACTGATGCTCAATCAGTTAATCCGATTTCTTCACTTGAGCAACTTAGTTTCTCGGAACTTCGCTCGAGAACATTATTGTCACCGACTTGAATATTGATGGTCCCTTCTATTTCCTTTACTGCGAATAACCAAAGACTTAATGCCTGACATAATGCATCCGCTTCTTGAAACCCTGATCCCAGCTGGAGTTTGCCATTAAGTCCTACTATTTCAATGCCGTTGAATATAACAATGGTCTCTGCTTTCTCATTCCAATTTGCTTCGGAGTAGTTAGATGTGAGGAATGATTCCAGCTCATTTTGGATTTCTGCCTGTTTCTCTGAAACGAGATCTCGGACAACCTCAGTTTCGATATTACAGTTTTGGGCATTAAACGCCTGAAAGAAATTTTGTGCCTCTATGGCCTCAGGATCAAATGTTGCTGCAAAGAGTTGATCAAGTGCAGATATTTCTGCAACATCTGCGGAGGTGTTTCGTATTTTGGTAACGATTTTTTTAACTTCTGACGGCGCAAGTGTTACGAGTAAATCAAGTTCCTCAATCGGTAAATTTGTGTCGGGAATGCCGAGATCAAGATTTTTCGCTATGACGTCGCAGTATGCATTTAGGTCACCATCGGCATTATTTCCGCAAGACGTTGTGATAGTTGCTACGACAAGAAGCACTGCGAGTATGACAAACAAGTGTTTGCCAGTTGTTTTTCTCGAATAGGCAGGCATCAATAACTTATTTCTAGGTAGTTGGTTTGTCTTTTCCTACCACCCACATGGCGAAGTATTGTGCTCCTCCGCCATACGCATGACCCATGGCTTTACGGGCACCTTCCACTTGATGTTCGCCAGCCATTCCTCTAACTTGAAGGGCTGCTTCAGCGAATCTAATCATTCCGGATGCCCCAATTGGGTTGGAGGATAAAACACCTCCAGAGCAATTTATCGGTAAGTCACCACCATCTATATGTGTAGCTCCAGACTCTACTAACTTCCAGCCATCGCCTCTCTCGCAAAAGCCAAGACTTTCCAACCACATCGGTTCGTACCAACTAAACGGCACATAGATTTCAGCGACGTCTATCTCTTCCCTTGGATTTTTGATTCCTGCTTGGTTCCACAAATCTGAGGCACATTCCCTGCTTGCTTGAGGGTTTACCTCATCTCGGCCTGGAAAGTTGTTCGCCTCGCTTCTCATAGCTCCGGCATGTATCCAAGCTGGGTTAGCTGATTTTTTAGCCTCTGTTTCGTTTACAATGACCATTGCTGCTGCCCCATCTGATGAGGGGCATGTTTCAGAATATCTGATGGGTTCCCAGAGCATCGGGGATTCAACTACTTGGTCAAAAGTTAAATCGGGTTGATGAAGATGTGCGTATGGATTAAGTAGTGCGTGTTGGCGGTCTTTAAAGGCAACCATGCATCCGATGAGTTCTGGTGCTTGAGTCTCCTCCATGTACTGGCGAATAATGGGCGAAAAGTACCCTCCGGCTCCAGCATTTATTGAGACTTGGAAAGGCTGTTTGAGACTTAATGCCCACATTGCATTGGATTCGCTTTGCTTTTCCCAGGCAACAGTTAAGACTCGCTCGTGAACACCTGAATGCACGAGTGAGGCTGCAACAAGAGCTGTTGAACCTCCAACAGAACCTGCTGTGTGAACTCTAAGCATAGGTTTTCCTACAGCTCCAAGAGCTTCCCCTAAGAATATTTCAGGCATCATTACACCTTCGAAAAAATCAGGTGCTTTCCCCATCACTACTGCGTCTATATCTTCCCATTCCATTTCAGCGTCCTTAAGGGCGCGTTCTGCTGCTTCGCGAACCAGGCCCGGCATTGATACATCACCGCGAGTCGCAGAGAATTTTGTCATTCCTACGCCAACGACTGCCGCTAACTCTCCTCCTGCTGCCATTATTCCTTCTCTCCTGAGAGAACGCACATCAGATTTTGTTGCATTAGTGGTCCGGAAGTTGCGTGTGCAAGGGTTCGGTTAGCTTCTTGATCCCATATAGCGCGTGCTGCTTCAGCGATTCGAAGTAATCCTGAAGCCATTAGTGTTTCTGCTTTGATGGGATGATTTTTTGAGCTTTTCTCTGGGTTAAGAGGAAGATTGAGTTCCTTTCGCAGGAGAACATCATGGACAGTGTAGGCAGTATGAATTTCTGCTAGATCTATGTCTGCTTTGTGAACTCCAGCCTTTTCCGCAGCTTTCTTCGCTGATGGAATAGTGGAGAGGTTTCGTGCACCAAAATGGTGAGTATCAATTCTGTGATCAATTCCAGTTATCCAAGCTGGTTTTTCACAGAGTTCCTCTGCTTTTCCTTCTGCGGCAAGGATCATTGCGACTCCCCCATCAGCATACGTCGGGCAGTCAGCTGGGCGTAGTGGATCTGCTAGGATCTGTTGCTCATAATACTCTTCGTGATTCTCTACCGTTCCTGCTCGGACGGCACAATCTGCTAGATGTTGTAAAGATATTTCTTCCTTCTCTAACAGGTGTCTAGCTTGAAGGGCTGCTATTGCGTGGGCATCAGGCCAAAGGGGAGCCACATAATATGGGTCAAGCTGTGTAGAAAGCACGTCTTGTAATGAACCTGGTGATGGTTTTCCATAAGAGTAGACCAATGCTGTGTCGATAACTCCCATTTGAAATTTGACCCATGTTTCATATAGGGCCCAAGCTCCATCCATTTCAACGTGGCTCTCTGAGATGGGGGGAACGGGACCAACAGCGTCTAGGGTCATAACGAAAGAGAATGCTTGGCCTGCAAGAAAATCAGAGCTACCAGAGCATGTGAAGCCAATTTCAGTCTGGTCTAAACCAGTTTCTTCTCGGACTTTAGATATCAACGGCACCATCAATTCGACTTCGTTATCGAGCATCTTTTCTTCTTGTCGACTCGCTGCAGAGACAATAGCTACTTTACGCATCGGATTCGCCATCTCCGCGTACGTGCCAACCTCGAACTCCAGCTTCATCGAAGGGCAAGTCTGGCTCACCTGTGGGTCGCCAATACAGGATATTTTCAGCTGTCATTCCAATTTCATCATCAGGTTTCCAGACAGCTTCAACTCTCATCCCGATCCGGCATTCTTCAGGTGGGCATTCAGCTACTAGGTTAAGGAAGCCGATGTCAGCTCCGTCAAGGAATATCCATGCTGAAATGTAAGGTAATTCTAATTCACGTCCAGGTATCGGAACATTAGTTACGCAGAAAGATCCAATATGACCTGTATGGGGCATTTCGACAAATTCATCGCAAAGTGCGCCATATCTTGGGTCAGCTCCTCTTGGGGGAACAAGTACTGCACCATCTACTGGTGAAACAGCTCCAAGTATTTTTTTGTTAGCGAATTCTCGCAAATAAGTTTGGGCTGCGACACCGGGTGTGAATGTATATTCCATTCGTATCGGTGTTCGCACTGATTGAACTTGCTCAAGGTCTTTGATAGATGATGGCACGTTTATCTCAGGCATGGTTTTCCTTCTCTGGTACGAAGCCTTCAATGTCTTGAATGTGCCCTTCGGTTTCCTTTTTCCATTTTATTGAGACTCTCATTCCAGTTTTCATGTGGTCTGGTTCTTCGACAAGAACAGCGTGAAGGAAAGGCGTATCCGATCCGTCAAGTAGAATCATTGCTAATGCGTGAGGGCTATCCCATGGGGATTGGTCTCGTGGATTTTCAACCCATGTCCACGTTGTGACTTCTCCGGTTTGGCCGACCTCAACCATTTCAGTTAAGGCTTTAGAAGTTACAGGGTCGTATTCGGTTGGTGGTACGAGGACGGTTCCGTCATCTCTTTTGATGCCAAGTATAATTTTCTCTCGTAGACCCGTCATGAATGCGCCGATAACGGGACCGGTTGTGCGTGTAAAGGGATATTCCAGAACTATCGGGGCGCTAAGTCGTTCTTCAGGATTCACTTCATTTCCTTTGCTTAGTGCTTGCTAGAATTCTATTACTTGACGGATGACCTCACCTTTACGAACAGCTTCAAGAGCTGGATTGATCTCGTCAATCTTGATTCGTCGTGTGATCATTCCTTCTAGGTCAAGTTGTCCTTGTTTATAGAGTCGAAGCAATTTATGGAAATCACTTCTGACGTCTGTTCCGCCATAATATGAACCGACTAATGTTTTTTCCATGAAGAATAATTCAAATGCGCTGAACTCGACCATCTCTTCAGCTCGTCCAACACCGACAATGCATGCTGTTCCCCCACGACGAATGGCGTCGTACGAGGCTCGCATTGTTGATGGTCTTCCTATGCATTCCAAAGCGAAATCAAATCCGTCACCGCCTGTAATTTCTAGCTTTGCGCCATCAACGTCTTCTGGCTTAACGGCGTGTGTGGCTCCGAATCTTCGAGCATCATTAAGCTTCTCGTCGTTGAGGTCTACAGCGACTATTTCTGCAGCGCCAGCGATACGTGCACCTTGGATGGCGGCGATACCAACGCCACCAGCACCGTAGACAATAACGGAAGAGCCGGGAGTTACTTTCGCAGTATTGAGGGCTGCTCCGGCTCCAGTCATGACACCGCAACCGATTAGTGAGGCAATATCCAATGGAATGTCTGGGTCTATTTTTACTACTGCTTGCTTTGGAAGCAGAGTTTTCTCAGCGAAGGTACCTGCTCCCGCCATGGCATGAACGTCTACGTCACCTTCCTTAAAGTGAGGAATCATCATTGATCCGAATTGAACGGTCATGCAAAGGTTTGGGCTTGAATGATCGATACAAAATTTACATCCGCCGCAAGGAGGAGACCATACGACGATGACGTGATCTCCTACGGCGACTTCGGTGACATTTGCGCCAACTTCTTCGATAATTCCTGCCCCTTCATGCCCAAGCACGGCTGGGGCGGGCTGAGGTATAGTTCCGTTCATTGCTGAAACGTCTGAATGGCAAACACCAGTGTGAGTAATTTTAACTATGACGTCATCTGGGCCTGGGTCATTAATCTGAATCGTATCTGTTACGTCTAAATCCTGATCACCAGTGTTACGCAAAACTGCAGCGAGCATAGTGGGCTCCTATCTCTTTCTCCTCTTAGAAAATAGGCGGGTTGAGCGTAAATGTAAAACTGTTACTTGAATAACTAAGATGTTTCTCAAGCTCTACTATGTGATAATGGATCAGTTTCCGCTGAGGTCTAGTAAGCCTCGTTCCTTACTTTGGAGAGGGTTCATCAAATCTTGTCCGGTTTGCGGGGAGCGGCGACTGTTCGATAGGTGGGTGAAGATGGTTGAGAGATGCCCTAGTTGCAATCTTCGTTTTGAAAGAGTTGAGGGGCATTGGGTTGGTGCAGTTGGCATGAACACTATCTTTTCCTTTACTCTTCTGTTTCTGGGGTTGGCGATCTTCTTTTTTATCACGTACCCAGATATCCCTATGGGCGGATGGGTTTTTCTGTTTGCAGGAGGGTACGGTTTTGTGCCGTTGCTCTTTTATCCAAGTTCGAAAACGCTATGGACAGCCATTGATATTCTTATGAGACCTCTCGAAGATAAAGATTTCGATGAATCTGTTTTGCAGTAACCGGTCAAGAAAGCTTTTGTGCTCGAGTTACTTATCTATCTAGTTTCTCT
>CEUR01337259.1_pt1 | contig 10748 bp, 13 predicted proteins | sample 356411 | NCBI WGS metagenome assembly CEUR01 (sample SAMEA2622715, study PRJEB7988) | marine metagenome | biome: marine biome (ENVO:00000447); feature: surface water layer (ENVO:00002042); material: "saline water (ENVO:00002010), including plankton (ENVO:xxxxxxxx)" | depth 5 m
CCAAAATATTCTTAGCCAATATGGTCCAGCAAGTGGTCGACACCGCACTCCAGCTGCACGGCTCTCTCGGCTATTCACGCGACACCCCTCTGGCTGATTGGTACACTTCCATTCGCAGCCAAAGACTAGTCGACGGGCCCGACGAAGTGCACCGATGGAAAGTTGGAAAAAACGTGCTGCGAGCTTTTAAAAAAGACGGCACAACAGCCATGGCTGCAGGCGGTGACTTGTTGTGAGATGGTGCAGGCGTAAAAATCGCGCCAAACCATGACGAAAACTTATGACGTTATGATTTTGGGGTGCGGCCCAACTGGCGCAACATTAGCTAATTTATTAGCGGCTCAGGGCCATAGCGTTGCCGTTTTTGAAAAAGAGAAAGAGATATTCCATGCACCGCGCGCCATGATGTTAGATGCAGAAAGCTGCCGCATTTTCCAATCTATGGGCATCATGCAAAAGCTTAAAAAACGCGATAGTAAGCCTTTTTACCTGCACCGCTTCGTAAACCACAAACGAAAAACACTGATAGACTTCAATTTTGAAGGAATTGAAGAAACTTACGGCCATCCTGCAATCGGCACTTATTTTCACCAGCCAAGCCTTGAACGATTTTTACGCGCCGATTTCCTCACCCATGAAACTAGGGTCGAAGCGTTTTTCAACCATGAGGTGATCGAACTCGAGGAATCAACCAATGGTGTTTGCCTGATCGCAAACGATTTATCCAGCAATGAAACAATCCGGTTTAATGGCCGTTACCTTGTCGGAGCCGATGGCGGAAACAGCCTGACACGGCGTCATATCGGGAGTGAACGGGTTGATTTAAACTATAGCCGCCAATGGGTTGTCATGGATATGATTGTGCATGACCCTGCCGTTTGGAATGCTATTCGCGAAGGTGCCGAGTTTAAATGCGACGCCAATGCCGCGGTGGTTTTCGTTAAAGGCCATCACGGTCACATCCGGCTTGATTGCGAGAAAAGCGAAGAAAAAGCGCAAAGTTTCGGCGAGACTGAAGCACGGCACCTGGCCAATCAGTACTTTGATGCAGAATCCGCAGAATTCATAAGAATTGCGCCTTATCATTTCTATGCCGGTATGCCTAAAAAATGGCGTGCCGGCCGACTTTTAATAGCTGGTGACGCGGCCCACCAAACATCTCCCTTTGCAGGACAGGGGCTCAATATGGGCCTGCGCGACGCAGCCAATCTCGCCTTTAAGTTTGACCTGATATTTAAAGGTAATGCCAATGATGGCTTGCTCGACAGCTACGCCTTGGAAAGATGGCAAAATTGCAAATCGATTATTTTGGCTGCTACAGCCAATGGACGTGTTTTAAGCGTGTCGTCGAAATGGGCCATTGCAAAGCGCTCGCTAAGATTCTTATTGGCACGGATTCTGCAATTTATAGGCGTGAATATTGTAAGCAAAGGCACATCCTATCCTGGCTATAGACAGGGTCTTATAGGTACATCGGCATGGGCCGGTGAAAGACTGCCGCAGCCGTTCGTGCATATCGACGGACAAAATATTTTACTCGATGCAGCGATAGGAAATGGCTTCTGTTTGCTGCTGCGGAATATTGAGACAAGTCCTGATATTGATGCGTTTAAGCAGCGCCTAAATGGTCGCGTATTAGTCGTAGGCAAGGACTTCAAAGAAAGCGGTACTGTTTTATCCAGCTTTATGGGTAAAGCGCACGCTCTTTTGGCGCGTCCTGATCGATATGTGTTTGACGGCGGCGATAGCGGCAAAATCTTGTGCCAAGCGCTATTTCACGCGCTAGCAACCAATCGTTTTCAAACTGAAGAGCACTGAACCCATAGCCTTAATTAAGGGCCCAACCAATGGCCGCCATAAACAATGCTTCAATGTCCTCGTTCAACTGCAAGTTAGTATTTGTTCTGTCTTCAGTCATGACGCTATCGCAACACACCAACAAAAATGGCGTCGCCAAATATTCACCTACCGAATAAGGTTCAGACCAAAGAGCAGCAAGAAACCATGACTGATATTGTAAAACCATGCATCGTTCATGGCACGATTTAACCATACTCCGCAGGCCACACCAATTGGCACGAAACCGGCCAATGCCAGAGTTGCAGTCAAGCTAGCGGCGTTGAACAAACCTAATTCGATGAAAAACGGCAATTTAGCCAAATTGATCAGCAAAAATGACCAACCCATTGTGCCGACATAATAGGCGCGGGGCAGTTTGAGTGGAAGCAAATAGATTTGTGACGGAATACCACCGGTCAATGAAATAAAGCTGGTGATACCAGCCAGGCCCATCCAACCTAAGGCTCGATCGATTCGACGCCGCAAAAGGCGCAACGCGGCGCGTGCCAAGCCGATATCTTCAGCCGGTTGATAGAGCCCCCAGAAATACCTTGTTGCCGTAAATATCGCTAAACAGCCAATGATAAAAACAAGACTTTCAGAATTGATTTGCTTATAGAGCAGCCAACCCAGAACCTGCCCAAGACAGGCTGCTAGCGACATTACAATGACAATTCGACGAACTGCAAAGCGGTAATATTTCCAGCCAACAAAAAAATCGCATAGCAAAAAAATCGGTAACAAAACCGATAAAGCTGGACCAGGCGAAAGAACCACGAGCATAAGCGGCAACGACAGAGAACCCAATGCGCCACCGAAGCCAGCCTTTGAAATGGCAACCAAAAGCGTTGAAAGAATTCCGAAAAAGAAAAATCCTATTGGCGCAGCAGCGATAATGGAGAAATCGACCATATGTGCCTTTACTCAAATCCGTTCAATAGGTCGAGATGAATGGACAGCCGAGAGACCATGCTATTGAGGACCTTCCTGCTTCGCCGCAAAGCCTGCCAGCATTAAACAACCGGCCAGAATTCCAAAATTTTTAACAAAATTCTGAGTCTCATGGGCCCCTTCGGTGCCTGAAAAATTCCAAAAGTCGTGAAGATTAAAATTGACGAGAAGGATATACAAAACGCAGCCATAAGCTGCTAGGCGCACATGGCGGTTGGCTAGCAACAACCCACCCAAAAACAAATTGGCAATGCCGGCAAAAAATAATAACGGCGCAGGGAAGGGCACATTGTGATGTTGCATAAGCTCAATATGTGGCTGCCACGCTACAAACTTAGCAATGCCCGGTAAAATAAAATAAGCGCCCAGCAAACTTCGGCCTAGGGTTACCGCGAACTCGTCAAATTTGGGCATTTTACCAGAAATTGTCCCCTTCCTCAGGCGGTTGCCGTTACCAACCAGGTCGCACTTGGAAAACGAAGAGCGTTATCTTTGTGATAGGAAGATAATGTATCAGCTAGGGCGTCGAAAAAGGTAGCGGCCGCGGAAACATCCACACTGGATATATATGAGCCAATCACTGGATTTATTCGGGCAAAGTTTTCCGCAGCCGCTCTCACAGTTTGTCCAGAGAAAAGCTCCACTTCCTGCTCATGGGGGGTCAAACTCACATGTTTAAATTCCGCATCGACTAAAATAGAATTTACGTAATCTGGCTCAGCAAATGCGAATGGCCCTGGCGCACGAGGGTCCTGTGCAGCCGGCATTTCAATAAACTCTTTAGCAACAGCCATGGCTGCACTGTGCCATAAATTATGGGTGGGCGATTGCCAGCAAACAAACGCAATCGGCGCATCCGGTTTCATCGCGGAGCGAATATTGGCAAATCCTTTGACAGATTGATCAAAAAACATGACACCAAACCGAGAAAAGGCAGCATCATATGTCTCGGGCTGCAGCTCATCTTCTTGCAAATCAGAAGTAACGAACTCTGCATTGGAAATGCCCTCATCTAACAAGCGCTGACGCGCAAATTCTATCATTGGTTCGGACAAATCAGCGCCTGTTACCCTGCCGCCAGCTGACAATTTCTGAGCAATGTTTATTGTCGTGGTGCCAGTGCCGCAACCAATATCCATTACATGTCTCGCGTTCTTCAGATTTAGCAGCTGTAAAGCCGCATCGCCTAAAGGCTGCAACATGGTATCCATCTGCATTTGATTATCGACCCATGACTGACCACCTGGACCTGACCAAAAATCAGCCTGCTGTTCATTCGCCATACCTCACACTCCAAAAACAAAATTTTCATAAAGAATATTCGCAAACAGCGTAAACTGGGATTTAGCTCAAAAGCAACACGGGTCTTAGGCAATTCTAAGGTGCTGTCCCAGTAAACATCCACCAGTGGCCTTACACCTCAGCGCACTGCCATTTTTTCAAACACTCACGGATATTTGTAATGGATGCGATTGGAGCGGTAATTGGAATTTTAAAGTGAGGTCCATTATTTTGCTGTGCAGTTTTTACCAAGCAGCATTTCCGTGAATAAACTTAAAGTATCATCATCTAAATCGCGGCTCGCCCACCAAACTGCGTGTTCATTTGTGTCCTTTAGGTTATCAATCACTAACCCCCACATGGGCGCAATCTGATTTGGAATCATCGAGTAACGCACGTCGGTGACAAGGTTTTTGTCATCGTCAAAACCCAAATAATCCTGCGAAAACCAACGGAATCTCTCAATGTCCTGCATCTGCTGACTATCTTTTTCTAATTCCGATAAATGATATTGATAATCGAATATTTTGATACTTTCACCAGGACACCAAGTGAGCTCTCGTCCAGCGTGAATGGCGTCAACATAGAACCTGTCGCCATGCTGATAAATGGACTTCCAGAGGACTAAATTTCCAAAAGAGGGCTTGAGCGTCATTCGCTCCGCACTGTGCCCCCTCGATTTGGCAAGCTCGAGCCCAGATGACAATGCTCTCTCATACTGAACAAAACCAAATGCCAGATAAGAGACAATCCACCCGACAGCAATAAAACTAAATCGCCGCCGATTTGTTTTTACCGCCAAAGCAATAAAAATAAGGGCGGGAAAGGTAAGAATAGGATCGACAATGGATATATTATTCCAAGTTATACGCTCATTAGAGAAAGGCCAAAAGAGAAGCGTGCCGTACGATGTACATGCATCTAGCAGACCGTGGGTTGCATAGCCCAAAAAGCTCGCAACATAGGTAGCTTTAAAACTCAGAGATTTTCTAACTATTGGAAAAATAAGTGCAGAGACGATTAACGCCCCCAGCGGAATAAAGAAAAGGGAATGCGTGAATTGTCTGTGATATTCAAGGAATAATAACGGGTCGGTCGACGACCGAATAAAAACGTCTAAATCAGGCGCTAATCCAGCGAGAAAACCGACCACACCTATCTTTGCAATATTCTTCTTGTTTGCCGCTGATTGCGCAAAAGCCGCGCCAACCGTTCCTTGAGATAACGGGTCCATATTATCTCAACACGCCCCCCGTCCAAACGGGCGCCGCAAACAGAACAGCGATGATCATTCTTATGTGGGTCATTCTATGCCGTCTCGACTATGGCCTTTAAGATAATCAGGATTTTCTCTAATAAATTTCACCGCATCAAAATGGTCTACCGAATGATAGAAATTAACTAATCGCAGCATGTCCTTATACCACACGCTGTCCTTTCCGAACCTAAGAAGTCGGTAAGAACATTTTTGTACAGCAATGCTTCTATCAATCTGCCATGACGCGTAACCAGCTTTCGCTGCTTCGCGGCTTTTCCTATCAAACCCCTCAGCTATCTGAAACATTTTGGGAACCCATTCTTTTTTCCCTATTTTAGCAAGAAAGATAGCCCCAGTTTTGACAGGAAAGATAGCGACGTGTTTCGCGCCCACGTGTGAATTTCGAAAATGATCTAGCTCTTCACTTAAATTTGGAGAAAAGCCCGTCTTCTCGACCTTGCGAAGAAAAAGCCAAACAAAAATAAAAACAAAGAAGCAAGAAATTAACAAAATTATGGGGTTATTTAACCCTCCGAGGGCCGGCGAAACAAAAGCGAAAAAATAAACGCCTGAGTTAAAAACAAAAACCACAAAAAGCAAAAGCCATAAGTCTCTCATTGCTTAGTCTCCGAGATAAGTATCGCTGTCAACTAGCTTCGCAGCCAAAGCAGTGCCACTCAAAAAAGCACTCTCAACTTTAGAACCACTGCACCAGTCGCCGATCGCTGACAACCCCTTAGCTTCATCCAACAAATAAGGCTGAGCCGGGTCAGCTGCCGGCTTTTGGGTCGATGCGTAGCGCCAGCGGTGAACCCTGTCATAGCCGCTAACATTGGTTGTAATTCCAGTTACTGACTCAAAACGCTGCTTGATTACTGCACTAATAGTGTCAAGTTCATCGTCGATGTGCGCCTCAGACCATTGATTTTGAGTTTGCACGATTATTGCAAAGCCGCCGCTGCGGCCTGGCTTACATGAATTTACCCCGGCAAAACCCAATATTTCGTCATCAAAATGCGCGCATTCCCAGTCCATAGCTGGCGCTTCTTGCTCGCCATAGCCTAACATTAGTGTGTGACATCCTAACATCTTTGTGCCGTCCAGTGCGTCAGCAAAAGCGATGTTTGGTGGCACCAGAGCCTGCACTTGGCGAGGCGGCATGGCCAAGACGACGTGAGCAAAAGGCCCGAAACGTTCTGCGCCACGGTGCAAATACATTTCGCCCGAATGCCCTGAAACCAAATCGACCGCGCAGTCAAGGTGTAGCTTCCATTCAGGACGGTTGGCTAGCAGCGCCTTACCAACTGCACTCATACCCGATACAAAAACAAGCTTTGACGATTCGTCACGTCGCACCTTATGACTACCATCGGGCGCGAAATGAACATGACGCGGCGTCCATGCCTGCAAATGGCCGTCGGTTTCAAACGATTTTAGCCACTTGGCAAACAATTCTGTACCTGCCCGAAAATATTGCGCGCCATGGTCAAAGGCATGAGCATCTGCGCGCCGCGTCGATAATCGACCAGACAAACCACGCGATTTATCAAACAAGGAAATTTCGAAATACTCCCCAAGGCTGTCCGCACATGCCAGACCCGACATTCCTGTGCCGACAATGGCCAATTGGGGTTTAGTTGATTGCATTGGAATACTGCCTATCCTTCAAATCGCATAGTTATCACAGGTTTATATCTTTTCACTCGACCGTTTTAGTGACTTCATGGGCAGAAGCTAAGCCACCATCCAAAAGTCTAAAAGTCTTATCGCGAATATATGGTCAATCCATATTTAGGATAAGTGTCACATCTAACAAGCCATAAGCGCTTGTCACACACCAGCAAAACCCGAAGACGGTGACTGTGCGGGTCTAGGTAATTTCCTTAATTAGCCTCAAAAGCAGAAATATCTTCCAAGGCAATCCATGTTGTACGCCCAGCTGCCAGCAAGTCGCCTTGAGCTCCAAAAAGCGACACGTTGCAAAAGATTTTGCGCCCTTCTTGATAATCCATTTGGGCCACTACAGCACAATGTTCATCAACTTTTGGCGCTCTATATACCGTATTCTTAAATCGCCCGAGCAAGCATGCAATCGGCTCTTTTGTTTCATCACCGGTATTGTTGATTGCTGCCGCTGATGGACAATCCATTGCTGCCCAAATGTGGGCCTCGTCAATCGTTTGACCGTTGGAAGATAAGTTGGCAAAAGGCCTCCACGCTGCAGCCACAGGCTTGAGGTCACCATCAATTTGGCTGCCAGGCGGCATGCCCGCAAATAGGCGCAAACCGTCGCCTGCGTTTCGGTCAGGACCGCATACAAAACAAGTGGTAAATACGTCTGACAATAAACGACGCTCAAGTCCTTCAACTGCCGCTGCCGTGGCACAATCATAATCAATTGCTTCAAGATTGTTTTCGAACGGTGGTGAAGATGTGACAGTTGCAATGAGCGTATCGTCAGAGAGAACTTCGCCACCCTCATCGATACGACGCAAAATTAAGGTTTTATCGAGCGGCGGTGGCTTACGTAATGTCACCTCACAGGGGCCACCTACTATTTCAGCAATTTTTCCTGCAACATAACCCCCATTGCCAGAATTTGGCGGTCCATTGAAACGAGCATCGATTTGAAATTCAATTAACTGAGTCATCTGTTTTTAAATTGCTCTAATTCATTTCGGTGAAGGAAGTGAAGGTGCAGGAGCCACAGGCGGTACTGAATTGATAGCATCTTAAACACCAGCTTGGGTTTTTTTGCCTTGGAATTCTCGGGCCATGACAATTACGGCAAAAAGCAAAAGTGCAACAATGATTGGCGTGCGTGGCATTAGTTCGTTCTTTCTTCTACGAACCCTGCCCAGGTAGACATGTATTCTATAAATTTTGGCCCCAACCCCTCAGCCGCAAGATGAGCTCTAGATACAGGCGTATTAATGGACTCAAAGGACGCTTGGCTCGCATATTTCCGAGGCCAATCATGGTGCAGGATACCAGCCCTGCCCAATGCCACAAAGTCCACGCCCGCGTCCAGAACCGCCTGCACATGCTGAGTGGTCATAATTTTTCCGGCCACAGTCAATTTTGTATTGCCACGTTCAAGTTGCGAAAATACATCCACTAAACGTTGGCCTTTATGAGGCCCGTCTTCTATCTCTTGGAAGACGTCCCAGAGAGACATATCAATGAAATCAAGCTTTTCTGAAGCGCAAAGCCGCTGATAATAGGAGATGATTTCATCCATTTCGATACCAAAGCGGGTCGGCGAAAGTCGAAGAGCGAGGCTAAAATCAGACCCACAACTTTGCTTTATGCCCAAAATGATATTGTCAATTATGCGCGTTCGGTTAGAAAGCTCTCCACCGTAGTCGTCTTGTCGTTTGTTAATTTCGCCGGAGAGGAATTGACACAACAAATAACCGTGTGCGCCGTGAAGTTCCATACCGTCAAAACCTGCTTTTTCAGATAGAACTGCAGCTTCAATGAAGGCATCTTCCGTTTCTTTGATTTCGTCCAAAGTCATTGCCCGGGCGCCCGTTTCTTCATCATCAGAAGGACACAGAGCTTGCTGACCAGTGAATTTTTTAAATGTGCGCATTCCACCGTGTACTACTTGGGTGTAGGCGAGGCTTTCATGGGATTTAATCCCTTCAGCCATTCGCTTCAGCCCGTCCAGATGGGCATTCTCACTAGCCCCGAGTTGGCCAGAAAAACCTTTTCCTGATTTGCTAGCAAAAGCAGCACACGTCATGGTTAAACCGAACCCTCCCTCTGCCCGTTTTGTAAGCCAATGATACTCGTCATCGCCGAGTGTCCCGTCATCATTGCTTTGCATGTTGGTGAGTGGGGCCAACATGAAAATATTTTTCATTTCCTTCCCGCTAGTGAATTTAATTTTCTTGGACATTCTCAATGGCTCCTTTCACATCACCGTAAACTGAACCTCAATTCAGAGGCAATACGCGACGCGCGATAAAGATTGGGATGCGGAATATTTTATTCAGCACAGACTGCAATACAAACTTCATCTGAGGGGCCGCAAGGGGAGCGGCAGATAGGCTCTTGTCTATTACGGCCGCTAGAAGAAACACCGCCGCTATTCTTTTCGGTCTCATTATAAACCAAGCCAGCTAGGATTAATCCTCCAGCAACTCTCAAAGCGACACCGGTATTGATACCTTCAGAGTTTATTGGGGTGCAAGCTTGCGTCGCAAACAGAAATACGATGATGATCAGGATGCGGGTCATTTCCGTCCTTTGATTACTCCTATAATTGATAAGCTGACAGCAAGCAGGGCAGCAATGCTCAGTGATATAAGGAGGAAAGCTACAAATAATTCTACCGCATCAGTCGCCTCAATGCCACGCGATGCCAAGGGAGTCATTCGTCCGGTTCCCACCGCGGCGCCAAATAGTATTGCGAACCAATTTGTGTAACTGGAATAGACCCACCCCCAATAAGCAACCTTTTCTTGCCAGTCAATAAGAACCAAATGCTTCCAAACAGCCGACAGAGTAAGCAGCAATATCCCGCTTATCAGCCCGATAGTATGGGCTGACAATGCAAGACGAGGAGCTTCAGCTAGAGGTATAACCAAACCTGTCAGCAACGATAGAAGAATTAAAACAAAGCCATGCTTAACAAGATTACGTTCCAAAGGGTTCTCCCACTCTGACTTAATCTATAAATCAGCGTAAGCCAGTATTCAATTCAGAGGCAATACAAGATGCACAATGAAACAGGACATTTTATACTAAGATAAGAAATACAAGGATCTAGGGGGACTTCTTAAATGCGACTTTTATTAGTGTCTTTTGTTTTAATCGTGTTTGTCTTCCCTACCCTTGCGCAAGACCAAAGAGAGTCTCTGAATTTGGTTTCTCAAAATATTAACCCTATGAACCAAACACTAGATAGTATGAGGGCCGACCGAAGTTCGGGTAAATATAGCGAGCGAATTTTGGGTTTATTAAATGACCCTACATTTTTCGTACAGACGTCATTTTACGTCACCAAAGACCTTCCCAGGCGAGCACCAAGTGTCAAATCCGAAAAAAACGGTTTTGTTATTAGGCATGTGGCAACATGCAACCCAAAGGTTAACCGAGAAGAGGATTTTGAAGGTAAATGCAAGGATTACTATTTTAAGTGGGACCAATCGTTAACGGACAATGGTCTGGCAAAGGTGGAGTTGGAGATTCATCCCACTTGCCTTGATGATTCATGCCACCACGAGTATCATCAATTTGAACTAGTGCACGGAGGCGATGTTGTGTGGCGATATAAGAGCCATAAAAAAGGACTTCGCTGTGACCTATTGCGGGGTGGTGGATCACCGCCATGCTTGTAAACGATTATTTTGAGATTTATGAGGTTTTTTTGGTTGCGGGGGTAGGATTTGAACCTACGACCTTCAGGTTA
>CEUR01337258.1_pt1 | contig 10727 bp, 5 predicted proteins | sample 356411 | NCBI WGS metagenome assembly CEUR01 (sample SAMEA2622715, study PRJEB7988) | marine metagenome | biome: marine biome (ENVO:00000447); feature: surface water layer (ENVO:00002042); material: "saline water (ENVO:00002010), including plankton (ENVO:xxxxxxxx)" | depth 5 m
ATAGCTTAAATTCCTTAATCCAAAATTACTATCAACATTAAATAAAAAATCACCTTCATTTCCTCTTTTAGTTGAAACAATTACAACCCCATTAGCTCCTCTGTTCCCATAGATAGCTAATGAAGCCGCATCTTTTAAAACACTAATATTTTCAATATCATTAATATTTATATTATTTATATTATTTGTTAGAATTCCATCAACAACGTAAAGAGGTTCCCGACCACCTAGAATAGTTCCGAGACCACGAATTATAACTTGTGAAGCATTTCCTGGGGCGTCTGAAGCAATAATTTGTACTCCAGCAGCCTTTCCTTGTAGAGCTTGAGTTGCATTTATAATAGGTTCAGCTCTCAACTTGTCTCCATTAATCGAGCTGACTGAACTTGTCAATATTTCCTTATTTTGATTTCCGTATCCAACAACAATAACTTCACTTAATTGAGAAATATCTTCAACAAGAATAATTAATCCTAATTCCTTCTTCTCAGACAAAGTAAATTTTTGTTTTTCAAATCCAATGTAACTTAATACAATAACATCGTTAATTTTCGCATTTATGTTAAACTTCCCATTAAAATCAGTTTGAGTTCCAAATGTGGTATTTTCAATAAAAACAGAAGCTCCAATTACAGGATTATTATTTTGGTCAACAACAGAACCTGAATAAAAATTTTGAGAACTTAAGTTAAATGAAATGAAAATAAAATAAACCCCTAGAAATGATGAGTTACTCCCATTTGAGAAAAAATTATTGAACATATCACAAAATAAGTAATAAATGAGTTTTAAACATTTAAATTATAAATATTATTTAAAATTCCAATCTTTATAATTATTTACAAACCTCCTAACTCACTTTTATCTAAATAGTTTATATTCAATATTTCTTCATCTAAAAGTAGAATTAATTGATTGAATTATAAATAATATATTTTACTACATTTGAAAGCTTAATCCTATACTATTGTTTCATTTAAGATACATTAATACCCTGATTATAAACATTTTAGGTGGAATATTAATACTATACACACAATCATTGCCTCCTATACAGAGCTTTCCTATGGAGGAGTATGCTGCAGGGAACCAAAATTGGATGCTTACCCAGGGTTCTAACAATGAAATTTATATTGCTAATAATGAGGGTGTTTTATCATTTGATGCTGAACGATGGAAGTTATATCCAACCAGTTCCATTGTTCGCTCTGTTGCATTTTTTGATGGTATTTTATATTCTGGAAGTTACATGGATTTTGGTTTTTGGACCAAACAACCAAACGGAGAATTGACCTACCAATCTATCGTTGAAGAGCATGAAATTGAGATTATTGAGGATGAACAATTTTGGAATATATACAAGATTGAGGATAATCTTATTTTTCAATCTCTTAACAGAATCTTGTTGTTTAATCGAACTACTAAAGAAATTAAGCCGATAAAACCCGAAAGGCCAATTTTAAAATCTTTCGTTGTTGATGATCGATTATATTTTCAACTTGAAGGAGGTGGAATTTATCAATACACCCCTGTTGGAATATCATATTTATTTGGTGAGTCAGAATTTTATGACACTGAAGTTATCGAAATATTTCCTCTTTCCGATGGATTAAGAGTTCTTACTTCTTCCAAAGGGTTTTTTACATATCGAAATAATTTTTTACGCCCTTGGATTGTATTAAAATCCATTCTTAAAAATGAATTAGTCTATAGCGGTCTACAATCTTCAAATGGAAATTTTGTAATCGGAACAGTAGCTAATGGCTTATATATTCTTTCAGAAAATGGTAGAGAAAGTAAACATTTCAATTTTGAGAAAGGACTTTTAAATAATACTGTTCTTTCAATTTACGAGGATAAAGATTTAAATCTTTGGCTTGGTTTAGATAATGGTATCAACTGTGTAATGACAAACTCCCCTTTGGAAATGTATTACGACTCTAAAGGGCAACTTGGAACAGTATATGCTTCAGTTCGTTTCCAAAATAAATTATATATCGCTACAAATCGTGGACTTTTTTACCGAACACTTAATTTTTCCGATTCGGAGTTTTCTTTAGTTAGTGGATTGTCAGGACAAAATTGGAATTTAGAAATCGTTAATGGGGTATTATTTGTTGGTCATGACAGAGGTACATTTATTGTAAACAGAGAGACAGCAATCCGAATTGGGTCTTATATCGGCGCTTGGACTCACAGGAGCATTGATCGAAACACTATTCTAGTTGGCGCATATGATGGAATTCACGTACTTAAACGACTAAATGGTGTTTGGAAATATGGATTTAAAGTTTCTGGTTTTGATATTTCTTCACGTCACCTAGAAACGATTAATGCAAATCAGGTTTTGATTAGCCATGAATATAAGGGCGTATATCATTTAACTCTTTCTAATGATTTAAAATTGGCTGAAGATGTAAGAAAACTTTCTGTTCGAAGAGGTCGACATGCAAGTTTAGCAAAGTTGAGCGACGAGGTTTATTATTTAAGTCCTAACGGAATGTTTAGCTATAATATTGATGAACAAGATTTCTTACCGCTGTCTGTTTCATCGCTGATATTTCAAAATGATTCTTTTTTGACTGGGAAGATGATTGTTGACCAGCAAAACAGAATTTGGACATTTTTTGAAAAAAATATTGTTCTTCTTGAAAAAAATATTTTTGATTCTTCATTTAGTGTTCAAAAAATTCCACTTCATAGTGACCTTCGAAAAACAAACTTAGGTTTTGAGAATGTTGGAGATTTAAATAATGGTTCATTTGTTATTGGAACGATGAATGGATTTTTGAATTTGTCGTTGAGTCAATATATAATTCCCAAGTCACAGTTATTTTTTACCCGCATTAAAGCTTTTGATATTTATCAAAAAGAAAATAGTCTTTCTTTAATTGAAAAATCGAATTTATCTCCAGAAATGAATAATATTAGATTTGAATTTAGTGCTCCTTATTATAGTACATTAAATGCAATTCAGTACCAATGGTATGTGGAAGGTTATCATACGGATTGGTTGCCATGGAGTGATTTATCTTTCGCCGAATTTAAGAACCTAGATTACGGTGATTACACCTTTTACGTTCGTGCACAAACCGGTCAACAGCCTATTGGAGAGGTTGTGGCTTATTCATTTTCTGTATTATATCCTTGGTATATATCTTATTGGGCAATTGGTATTTATTTCTTAGTCATCATATTATTATCTCTATTTATTAATAATCTTTATACAAGGTATTATGAAAGAAAGCAGATCAAATATGTAGAAGAGACTAAGAAAGAGTTAGCACTAAAAGAACTTTCTAATACCAAGGCACTTGTTGAAGCAAAAAATGACAAATTAAGTCAACGTATTGAGAGTAAGAATCGTGAACTCGCTATCTCCACAATGAGCATGATTAAAAAGAACACTTTACTGGGAGCAATTAAAGATCAATTAATTAAGGTAACTGAAATATCCGAATTACAGAATGTTGTCAAAAACATTGATCAAAACATTAACAATCAAGATGATTGGAACTTTTTTGAAGAGGCCTTTAATAATGCTGACCAAGATTTTCTAAAGAAAATTAAAGATTTACACCCAAAACTAACTCCTAATGATCTTCGCCTCTGTGCCTATCTCCGATTAAACTTATCCTCAAAAGAAATTGCTTCACTTTTGAATATATCATCAAAAAGTGTAGAAATTAAGCGTTATCGTCTACGGAAAAGAATGAATTTAGAGCACGAGACAAATTTAATTGGGTATATTCTTTCTGTATAGTTTAATAATTAAGTTATTTTACCACTACAATACCTCTACAATGAATATATCAATGATATAATTCCCTATAATTTAACAGGTAAAAATGACTTTTTGATAATTTATTATATTTGAAATTGTCAAGTATATAAATTGTAGTGTTTAATTTTATTAAAAAATGAATTAGTCTTTCTACATTAGTCCCTCAATCATAGCAAATATTAACCATGCAAAAAACTTTAACCTTATTAAGTATATTTTTATGTGCGTCTATTGCTGCACAAAATATTTCAGTCTCAGGAACAGTTTTCGACGCAGATTCTAATGAACTCCTCCCTGGTGCTTCTGTAGTTGTTTCTGGGTCTAATATTGGAACAACAACTGATTTTGATGGTAAGTTTACCATTGATAATTTAAACCTTAATGACCAATTAACTATTAGTTATTTGGGTTATGATGATTTCACAACAACTATTGACGGTTCAACTAGCATTTCAATTGCCCTTAAGTTATCATCAAGTGAGCTTGATGAAATAGTAGTTATTGGCTACGGAACTCAAACTAAGAAAGAGGTAACTGGTGCTGTTACTGTTGTTGGCTCTGAAAGTATAAAGAAACTAAATCCAACAAGGGTTGAACAGGCCTTACAGGGACAAGTTTCAGGTGTTAATATAACTTCTGGTTCCGGTTCACCTGGAAGTGGATTAAATATTCGTATTAGGGGTATATCAACTAATGGAAATAATAATCCACTCATACTAGTTGATGGAAATGTAATCGAAGATTTATCTGTACTAAACCCCAATGATATTGAAAGTGTTAATGTAATTAAAGACGCAACTGCTGGTATATACGGAGTTCGAGCTGCTAACGGAGTTATTTTGATTGCAACAACCAAGGGTTCTCAAAATAGAGACTTAAAACTTGAAATAGACAGTTCATTTGGTATACAAACGACAAGCAGATTTATGGATTTAATGCCATCTGATCAATATGTTTTGTACACCAACGAAGTTGCTGGTTACACGGCAGCCACTTACAGTTATATCACTGATTGGCAGAAAAAAGTATTTGAATTTGCACCTATTGCAAACGTAAATATATCTGCTACTGGAGGAACTAAAAACTCTTCTTATGCATCCAGTGTATCATATTTATATCAAGATGGTATTGTTGGTTTATCTAAATCAAATTATTCTCGTTTAACAGCACGAGCTAATTATCAATTAGATGTAACAGATAATTTATCATTCAACTCTTCATTACTTTACACTAACTCACTCAAAAACAATCTCCCAGAAGGTGGAATAGGTTCTGTGTTGTATAGTGCAATTAACATGGATCCCAATATGCCCACAAAAAAGGCATCTGATTTTGATCAAGTAGCTAACCCAATGTCATATGCATATGCAAACTCAGTTGCAGCCTTCGAGATATTTAATCCTCTGGCTCAAATTGAAAGCACACATAATACTACACTAGTTAATAAGTTAAGTTTTAATGTAGGATTAGATTATTCACCCCTTGATAATGTTACTATTTCTTCAAAACTCCAACTTAACACTGCAACTGTTGAATATGATATATTTCAACCAATTGTAAATTTTGGTCGTAACAAGTCTGCTAATAGAACAAAAAATAGAGTTACTGATCATGGTGACGATTATGATGACTATACTTGGGATAACTACCTAACTTACGAAAACATTTTCTCGGACAAACACAATCTCAAAGTTCTCTTAGGAACTTCTATATTTAAGACTGAGGGATATTTTTATGGGTATCAAGGAGACGAATTAGTTAACGGATTAAATGACGTTGGGAGTGCTTCAATAGCTAACTTGGTACAAGAAAATGTTTTACCAAGGTTTAATGAAGATGATATTTCTAAGGGATATAACATGTTTGACTCTAGACTTGCATCAGCTTTTGCTAGATTGCAATATAATTATGATAACAAATATCTTATTTCAGCTGTAGTTCGTCGTGATGGGTCAAGTAACTTTTCTCCCGATAATAAATATGGAGTTTTCCCATCTGGATCTATCGGATGGAATATTTCAGAGGAAGACTTTTTTAATAGCAACCTCATAAATTCATTAAAATTTCGTGCAAGCTATGGAGTAATAGGAAATGATAGAATTCCAGGATTTGTTTATGTTTCTGTTCTTGATGGGGAAGCGGTTTATTCTGATAATGATGAAGTTACAGAAGAGGACTTACTGCGTGGTGTAGCTGAGGGACAGCTTTCAAATCCAAGTGTTGTTTGGGAAAAACAAAAAACATCAAATATTGGATTTGATTTTTCGTTACTTGATAGTAAGTTTAGTGTTTCTTTAGATGCTTACGAGCGTGAAACTGAAGACTTACTTGTCACACCGCAAGCTTCTGGAGTTCTTGGGGTTGCCGCACCAGGTTCTGCACCTCCAACTGTAAACGCAGGAACAGTTTCAAATAAAGGTATTGAATTTAGTCTAGCTTATTCAGACACTATTGGAGATGAGTTAGATTTAAATTTAGGATTTAATGTTTCAACCATTGAAAATGAAGTCTTGTTTGTAGCAAGTGAAAACGGATTTGAACAAGGTGGAGGTTGGGGTGTTGGTCTTGGAATAATTCCATCTCGAATGGAAGCTGGATACCCTATTGGATATTTTTATGGTTATAAGACAAATGGAATTTATCAAAATCAATCTGAAATAGACGCCCTTAACGAAAATGCATTTAATGCAGATGGTGAAAGTATTGATTTTCACTCTGGTGCAAAGGTTGGTGATCTCAAGTTCGTAGATGTGAATGGAGACGGCTTCATTTCTGATGATGACAAAACATACATTGGTGATCCAATCCCTGATTTTACAATGGGCTTTAATTTGGGCTTTAACTATAAAAACTTTGATTTTAATACTTCTGCATATGCGTCAATTGGTAATGATATGGTTCGTGATTATGAACGCCAAGCCGCAGGAGTTAATAGGGGTACATACATGTATGACCGCTGGCGTGGCGAAGGAACAAGTAATACAGTCCCACGCGCTTCAGACGGGTCTTCTATCAACAATTCTAATTTTTCTGACTTTTATGTTGAAGATGCTTCATATTTAAGAATTCAAAATGTTCAGTTAGGTTATACCGCTAATGAAAGTTTAACTAGTCGCTTCGGTATGGATTCTATGAGAATGTATTTATCTGTAAACAACTTATTTACTTTCACAAATTATTATGGATTTGATCCTTCAGCTAGTTCTGGATCTCCAATTGGAGCAGGGATTGACAAAGGATTTTATCCTGTTTCTCGCTCTTTCTTACTTGGTTTAAACATTAAAATATAAAAATTTATACAATGAAATATTCTATTAATTTTTTAACATTCCTGGCAATTTTAATCACATTTAGTTGTGATGATTTTATTGAGGTTGAGCCTAAAGGAGAAATTGCTGAAACATATTTTAACTCTCCTGAGGATTATGATAAGGCTCTTATTGGAGCATATGACTTATTACAAGCCACCTTTTGGGGAACACAAACAGCTGTTATAGCTTCTCCAGATATTGTTGCTGGTGGAGATCGTCTGAATTATGATCAACCAACTCTACAGGACGTTGATAAAATGATTCACACATCATCGACATATGTGCAGATAAGAGATATTTGGCAATTAGCATATGCCGGAATGAATAGAGCAAATTATCTATTAGAATTTAAGGATAAGATTGATTTTGATGGAAAGGACAACATAATTGGTCAAGCCTATTTTCTGAGAGCTTATTATGCTTTTGAACTGACTAAATTTTTTGGTGATATCCCTCTTCTTATTGACTCTAGTGGTAGCGTTGACAGAATATTGGATAAACGAGTCCAAAATGGAGATCAGTATACAATGAAAAGAGCAAGTGGTACCGTTGGAACAAATGGAACTCCAACAAATGCATATTCATTGATTGCTGAAGATTTAAAAGACGCCATATCAAAGTTACCAACTACTCAGACCAGAACTGGAGCAGCCACAAAAGGAGCAGCCCAAGCTCTTCTTGGAAAGGTTCTTTTATATCATGCGTCGTATGATGATTCTAAATATGCTGAAGCTGCAGCACAATTTGAAACTGTAATTTCTAGCGGTCAATATAGATTACTAACACACGGTGACGAATTTAATGGAATTTGGATGCTAGGTGCCGAAAACAGCCCTGAGTCATTATTTGAAGTCCAATATACAAGTGTAGAAGGAGCTGGATGGGGTTGTATTATATGTAGCGAAGGTACTTACATGCCACAATTCAATAACCCTCGTTCTCCATTCGAAAATGATACTTACACTGCTGGTTGGGGATTTACTCTGCCGACTCCAATGCTTTATAATGCCTTTAAAGATGGTGATTCAAGAAGAGACTTAACTATTTTGGATGTCCGAAATGATAGCACAAGAGATGAAAGTCGTGAGGACACTGGATTTTTTACTAAAAAGTATATTGTAAATCAAACTAATAATAGTACAAGAAATGGTTCAGACCCTTTGAATTTTGAAAATAATTATCGTGCAATTCGTTATGCTGATGTATTACTGATGGCTGCTGAAGCGCACGCTAATAATAATGACTCATCTAAGGCTACAACATACTTAAATCAAGTTAGAGCACGTGCTTTTGGAGACAATTCACAAGATTACAGCTCTGCTGAAGGAGACCTTATAAATGCTATTATAGCTGAAAGAAGGCTGGAGTTAGCTGCGGAGGGTCACTACTTTTTTGATTTAGTACGAACTGGAAAGGCTAAAGCTGCATTTGATAGTTATAATAGTAATTATTCAAGTGGTGATACTAGACCTGCAATTCAGTATACAGAAAATAAAAACGAATTCCTTCCGATTCCACTTGTGGAATTAGAGTTGGCGAATGCCATTGACAGGTGGGGTCAAAATGAAGGATACTAACCACCGCCTAATTAACATGTTAAATCAATTATTAATTTTAAATATTTAAATATGAATTTACTTAAAAAAGGAATGTTATTCCTATTCGCAGCAACACTTTTTGTTGCTTGTTCTGACGATGATGAAGTGGTAACTCCAGTAACTCCGGAGGAGCCAGTTAACAATCATCCACTTGCTGGAACATCTTGGTCATTAAAAGCTGATGCTGGTTCATTAGCAGTTGGCCCAGCTCCTGACAACCTCACATGGTGGGCTAGTAGCGCTGATGATGTAACTGTACGTGCTTGTATCTTTGATGATGTTATTACATTTGAAGCTGATTACCACTATCACCATGATATGGGTTCTGAGACATGGTTAGAGCCATGGCAAGGAGTAGACCCTGAAGGATGTGGAGCTCCAATTGCTCCACACAATGGAGCTAACGACGCTACATGGAGTGCGGATGCTTCAACAGTAACTGTAGTAGGTGATGGGGCACACATAGGCCTTGCAAAAGTCCATAATACTGGAGAAGACGGAAATCCAGTTGATGACACTATTACTTACAATTATGTATTAGATGGTGATACTCTAACTATTTCTATGACAGGAGGTTGGCATCCTGAAGCTAATGCAACATGGGCGTTTGTATATTCTAAAAACTAATATTAGTTTTTTGGAATTTTCTGAATGAACATACGGCTCAATTTGGGCCGTATGTTTTTTAATCCACTTACATTATTACAACATGAAATTATTATTTCCTGTTTTTATATTTTTTTTATTAATTAGTTGTGGAGATGATCCACAGCCTCTTAGTCCTATCGACTTAATTGATCCCGAAACACCAGTTGGGTCAGGTAATAATGATGTTTTAGTTTGGTCTGAAGAATTTGATTATGATGGAGCACCTGATCCAAGTAAATGGGCCATCGAAACTGGAAACGGAGATTGGGGCTGGGGTAACGGCGAAGACCAGTATTACAGAGCTCAGAATTTAGAAGTTTCCGATGGCACCTTGAAAATTACTGCAAAGCGAGAAAATTTTGGTGGTTTCGGGTATACTTCTGGAAGAATGAAGACTCAAGGGAATTTTAATTTTAAATATGGAAAGGCTGAAATTCGGGCAAAACTTCCAGCTACACAAGGAACCTGGCCTGCAATTTGGCTATTAGGTAGTTCTCATTCAACTTTAGGTTGGCCTTTTTGTGGAGAAATTGATATTATGGAACAAAGAGGGCAACTCAATGATAAATCTTATGTATTGGGTACAGTTCATTGGAATCATGGTTCAGAATATAACCCTGCTAGCTATAGTTTGGACTCCCAAACTATTGAAAATTTATCTACTGAATGGCATTTATTCACTATGGATTGGACCGAAGACCGCATAAAGATAGGTGTAGATAACAATTACTATTATCAAATTAATACCAATGATAGTATGCCATTTTTTGATCCTTTCTTTTTTATTGTAAATGTAGCTATCGGAGGAACTCTTGGTGGAAATATAGATCCTAATTTCTCTCAAGACACTATGGAAATTGATTACATCAGGGTCTATCAGTAAAGATATCGTTGACTGTTTAGTTGATGCAGCTTTAATTTTTAAATTAACTCCTAAGCTAAACTTTCTTTTTACGATATTAATATTTACTAAAAACATACGAACAAACACTAGTTTGCTGAAATAAAATGACCAAAAAAACACTATTTATTGCTTTTGTCGTTTCACTTGGGGGCTTTCTATTTGGTTTTGATGCTGGTATCATATCTGGAGTCATGTCTTATGCTGGTCCTCAATTTGACCTCAACGACGCTCAAACTGGCTGGGTGGTTAGTTCTCCGTCATTTGCGGCCATGATAGCCATGCTAGTCGCAGGTCGTCTTAGCGACCGTATCGGTCGAAAAAAAATATTGATTGTAGTTGCATTTTTATATGCTCTTTCTGCAATTACCTCTGCTTACGCTGTTTCGTATGAAGCTTTATATTTATCTCGTATGGTTGGGGGATTGGCTTTTGGTGCAGCACTCATTTTAGCACCAACCTATATCGCCGAAATCTCAACGGCA
>CEUR01337257.1_pt1 | contig 10722 bp, 10 predicted proteins | sample 356411 | NCBI WGS metagenome assembly CEUR01 (sample SAMEA2622715, study PRJEB7988) | marine metagenome | biome: marine biome (ENVO:00000447); feature: surface water layer (ENVO:00002042); material: "saline water (ENVO:00002010), including plankton (ENVO:xxxxxxxx)" | depth 5 m
CTTCCTTTTTTTTGTAGCAGCCCACCCACAAATTATGCAGTTGTCCAAATTATGATTCCTTGCTGGACAGAACTCTCTTCCAAAAAAAATAATCTGTAAATGGCGTTTATTCCAAACAGATCTTGGCCAAATCCTTTTAAGGTCTCTTTCTGTCATTTCGACATTTTTTGCTTTTGACAATCCCCATCTTGACGCTAATCTGTGAATGTGGGTATCCACAGGGAATGCAGGGAATCCATACCATTGGGACATCACGACGCTAGCGGTTTTATGCCCAACCCCTGCCAAGCTTTCAAGGAAGTTCCAGTCACCAATTAAGCCCCCAGCGCTAATTATTTGCTCGGCCATTTTTTTTAAATTTTTCGCCTTTGTCGGAGCAAGGCCAATTTGTTTAATTGTTCTTTGAATATTTTCAATGCTAAGCTTAATCATCTTTTCTGGGGTGTCTGCCTTTTTGAAAAGCTTGGGCGTTACTTCGTTGACCTTTTTATCGGTTGTTTGGGCAGAGAGCATTACTGCAACCAGGAGCGTATAGGCGCTGGAATGATCTAATGGTATAGGTGTCTCAGGATAAAGTTCATCAAGGATGGTACCGATTTTTTTTGCTTTTTGTTCTCTATTCATCTCGAAGTGTTTTTAGATTAAATCAAACCAATAATTAAACATACTAAGATTTAATCTTTCATTGATAAATTATTTTTTGTTAATAGATTAAAAATTCGCTTCTTAATTATTATGAAGAGATCAAACTTCGCATCAATCATTCATTGGATAGGATTTAGTATTACATCTTTTATGCTAATAATGTCATTTTTGGATCCCAGTAAAGACGAAATTATCATTCACTTTATAGCTTCAATGCTTCCTAACACTATGTGCTGGATCGTTTCATGTGTCTTTGTCAGTCCTAGAAACTTTTTTCCATTCATAAAAAACGATAGATAGTTGGCATAATCAAATTGGACCAGACATTAACAATCATTGCCACCTTAATTTTGTACAAGATCTTTTTGGTTTGCATTGGATGGAGTACAAGAAAAAAAAATATTACAATTGAGGATTATTTTGTCGGAGGAAAAAAGCTTGGTCCAGTTATTACATCAATTAGTTACGCTGCTAGCAATTCATCTGCTTGGACTTTGCTTGGTGTTAGCGGTATAGCCTTTAGTCAAGGAGTATCAACAATCTGGCTGGTGATTGGTGTGGTAGGCGGTATGTTTCTTTCTTGGCATAAAGTAGCGCCATCAATATTTGAAATAACCAGACAAAAAAATCTTATTACAGTCCCTCAGCTTATAGTATCTGACCTCGAGATGAATAAAAGGAAGACCGTGCTCGTTGCCTCTTCCTTCATCATTATCTTTTCATTTTCTTTTTACATTGCATCTCAATTCCAAGGAGCTGGTAACGCGCTCAGCGACACGTTTGGATTGGGTCTGGCTGAAAGCGTCATCATTAGTGCAGTAGTTATTTATATTTACACCTACCTTGGTGGATATCTAGCTGTAAGTATTACCGATACGATTCAAGGCCTTCTAATGGCTTTAACAGCAACGGTTATGCCAGTCATGGCAATATATAATCTAGGAGGAGTGCATGAGTTTTACTTGCTTTTTGCTGCTTCCGCTTCTCACTTTAAAAGTTTATCAGCTGGAAATATAGGATTTGCAATTCTAGGATTGGTTGTTGGACACCTTGGCATAGGCCTTGGTTATTTTGGACAGCCTCATCTTTTGTCCCGTTTTATTTCTGTAAAAGATCAAGAAACCTTAGTCAGATCAAAGAAATACGCTCTTGTGTGGTTTTGTCTGGTTTTTTTTGGAATGTGGACTCTTGGTATTGCGGGTCATTTTATGATCGATGACCTCGCAAACAATGAAAACATCTTTTTTAAAATTTCAGGTGAAATTTTTCATCCTGTTGTTCAGGGAATATTATTAGCCGCAGTTATTTCGGCTATAATGTCAACTGCAGACAGTCAAATATTGGTATGTTCTTCATCGATCAGTTTAGATCTTGGTTTAAAGCAAAGCTCCTTAAGAATTTCACGGCTAATAACTGGAGGCGTAATTTTTGCTTCTGTTTTAATTGCGTTGTTAATTCCAGAAAAGATTTTTAGTAGAGTACTTTTTGCCTGGACAGCGATGGGCTCGTCGTTTGGACCAGCTGTTATTGCGAGAATTTCTAATTGGAAATTAAGTGAAAATCATATTCTCTTATCAATGGTAATCGGATTTGTTTTGGCTATTGTATTCTTTTTATTACCCGATTCTACTGGAGACTGGATTGAAAGAGTGATTCCTTTCTTTGCAGGTTTGATATGCCTATTCATTTTAAAAAAATAACTTATATATAGATCTTTTGAATTTACTTCAAAGCAAACTCGAGCTTCCTTGTGGTGCGACTATTAAAAATAGAATTGCCAAGTCAGCAATGACTGAGCGTATTGCTGACCCAGGAAATGTAGTTTCAAAAAAACATCTAAATCTTTATAGTCGCTGGGCCAAAAGTGAATGTGGACTGCTTATATCGGGAAATATAATCGTTGATAGCTATAATCTTGAGGGAGCTGGTAATATAGTTCTAAATAAAAAAAACTTTTACGAACAAGCAGATAGGCTAAGGGAATTGACCAAGGTTGCCAAAAGCAACCAAACTCATTTTTGGGCACAATTAAGTCATGCAGGAAGACAAACCCCCTATCAAATAAATAAAACACCCATGGCCCCATCTTCAGTTCAATTAAAAATCCCTGGAAGAAGATATGGAGTTCCAAAGGAAATGAGCGTGGAAGATATTAAAAACACAATCAATCAATTCGTTCAATCTGCAAAGCTAGCACAAGAGGTAGGATTTACTGGTATTCAGCTTCACTCAGCTCACGGTTATTTATTATCACAGTTTTTATCTCCAAATACAAATAGAAGAAAGGATGAATGGGGAGGGTCTCTTGAAAACAGATCACGCCTTTTGATTGAAATAATACGACAGTGCAGGGCGCATCTTGGGGTTCAATACCCTATTTCAGTTAAGTTAAATTCATCGGATTTTCAAAAAGGAGGTTTTTCAGATGCAGAATCTTTTAAGGTTGCAGAGCTTTTGAATGATGAAAACATTGACCTGTTGGAAATTTCTGGAGGAACTTATGAGCAGGCAAAATTTTTGGGATATGATAAATTAAGCATTGATCCCAAGGCGAATGTTTTACTTAAAAGAAGTGCGGTAGCCAGAGAGGCCTACTTTTTATCGTATGCTGAAAAAATATCATCTCAACTATCATTACCGCTCATGGTTACGGGTGGATTTCGAACTGCAGAAGGAATGAATACTGCCCTTAGCAGCGTTTGTAGTATGGTTGGAATAGCTAGACCGCTTTGTTCTGACCCCTTGGCGGTCAAAAAACTCTTTTTGCGAGAAATTGAATCGCTACCGGTTTTTGAAGATAAGCTGTCAATCGGCAAAAAATGGCTTTCAATCTCAAGCCCTGTTACCATAATCAAGGCATTGAACGCCTTAAGTATTATATCTTGGTATTATGTACAATTAAGAAGAATGGGAAACGGACTCGATCCAGATGTAAATATAAGATCTTTACATGCTTTGTTTATAAATGAGAAACTTGACAGAAAATCGACCAATATTTATAAAAAACTACTACACAATGAAAAGATTTAGACCGATATGCTAAAAAAAAATGATACTTGGAAAGTAATTGGATGGATTGGCGCTTTGTTCGTTGTTTTTGGTTATTATTTGAACGCAAATCAATATTCATTATCTTGGATAATTTGGATACTTGGAAACCTTATGGTTGGCATGTATTCACTTACAAAAAAGGCATACTCTACTGCAATTATGTCTTTTATTATTACACTAATGAATATTTACGGATTTATAAAATGGATGCAATGAAAATAGATTTCTTTAATATTTAGATTGATCATAGCGATGTATAAATTTCGCAGCCATCAATGGAAAAGACCTTGATGGTTGAGTAAAAAATTGATATATGTATATTAGACATAATACCATGGTATTAGAATTTACGCGTTAACAGCTTTAATATTTTTACTGATGTTTGTTTTTAAATAAGGTTAACTTAATTTGAATATTATGATAAACCGCAGAACCTTTTTAAAACTCACGAAACAAACGATCTTTTTGTTCTTTGCATCGACTATTTTTTCTCAAAACTCTGGATTGGATAAGTCTGATGTAGATTTGATCCAATTTCAAAATACACAAGTTCAAATTGACGGTTATTTAGATGAAGAGGTGTGGTCCAAAGCAGTTACCATAAAAGGGTTTAGTAATTTTCTCCCTGTTGATGGAGGTATGGCACGAGATGATGCCAGTATCTATATGTGGTATGGTGATGATGCGATTTATTTTGGCGTTATTGCGCAAGCCAAAAAAGATGAGATTAGATCAACATTGGCGGATAGAGATAAGCTTGAAAGTGATGATTATTTCTTATTTATACTTGATACCTATAATGACCAAAGAACTGCATATGCCTTTGCGGTAAACCCTATTGGCCAGCAATACGATGGAACCATTACCGATAGGGTTCCCGATAGAAGAGCGGCAATGCCTTTTTCTATAGATAAAAACCCTGATTATGTTTTTGATTCAAAAGGTAGGATAACAGAGGAAGGATTTGTGATTGAGATTAAAATTCCTCTTAAAAGTCTACGTTTTAGTAGCAATGAGGTTCAAACCTGGGGATTTAATGTCTTGCGAAGAGTGCAGCATTCCAGGTACTGGACCTCGGTCATTCCCCTGAAACTTGGAGAAGCTTCATTTTTGGCACAAAATGGAAAGCTTAAAAATATAACAAATTTAAAGTCTAAGCGTCTTTTTGACATTAATCCGGAGCTGCGAAGTGCAATGAGTAGATTGCAACAAGACAAGGATTTTAGCTCTCAAACGTTAGATCCTTTAGGTGTAAATGTTCGATATGGACTCTCAAACAACACGGTATTGAACGCAACGCTGAATCCAGATTTTTCTCAAATTGAGGCCGATGTCGCTCAAATTAGCTATGAACCTAGAAGGGCAGTGTATTTTCCCGAAAAACGCCCATTTTTTTTGGATGGTATAGAATTTTTCTCTACTCCCACTAGACTTATATACACCAGAAAAATCGTAAATCCTGTAGCATCTGCAAAAATAACGGGAAAAATTGGTGATAAAAATTCTATTGGTGTTATTTCTGCTGCTGATAATTTTGGAAGTTCGATCAGCAATATGGACGTAGCAGCAGTTAATGCCATAAGAATAAAGAGGGATTTTTTAGATCAAAACCACACTGGATTCGTTTACACAGATAAAACCCACAACGAATATTCAAACCGCGTTTTTGCGCTTGATGGTAAATTAATATTTAACAAAAGATACTCTTTGCAAGGACAGGCTGGATTCAGTACAACCAAAACTTCTAATAATTCCGGTAAAGCTGCCCCTATGTGGAATTTTTCTGCAAATGCCACTTCAAGAAAATGGTCCCATTCGTTTAGAACAACTGGATTCCATAGTGAGTTTGACCCAGCTCTTGGTTTCGTGAGTATAGGCGATTACGTAACTGTTTCTGCTGGAACAAGACGAACATTTTACGGTGCAAAAGGAGGTACGATTGAAAAAATAAATTTAGGTTATCAATATCAACATAATTGGAATTATGATCCGTTTATTAAGGGTCAAAAACCTCTTGATTGGAGAAGTTATCCTACATTTTCTTTCAATTTTAAAGGAGGATGGGGGTTGAATACCTTCATTTGGTACGAGTCGTTCGGCTTTTCTGAAAAAACGTATCAAAACCATTATTATAAAGATGGGGAGAGTTTTAAACAGTTTATAGATCGAGATGCGATAATGAACCTTGGTTTTATGACTACCTTACAACTACCTCAGTTAGATACATTTTCTGGCAATGTAAAAGTTGGATATGGTAAAGATCCAAATTATGAAGAATGGGCACCAGGAGATTTTAGCCTCCTTGAAATGCAAATGCAGTGGAACCCATCCAATCAACTAAGGGTAAACTTTAGGTTGAATCAACAAAATAACAGGCGCCCAAAAGATGGAACTCTGGTTACATCCGCAACGGTACCTAGGCTTAAGATTGAATATCAACTCAATAAAAGTATTTTCTTTAGATTCGTTGGGCAATACAATTCATCCTATAGAGACAGTCTTCGGGATAGCTCAAGTGATGGACAGCCTTTATATTTTAAAAATAACGATGGGAGTTTTAGTAGAGCTTTGGAGAGAAAATCAAATAGTTTACAGGCTGACTTTCTTTTTTCTTACAGGCCTACTCCTGGAACTTTGGTTTTTTTGGGGTATGGTTCATCTTTACAAGAACCAGAAAGGTATCGATTTAGAAATCTTGAAAGAAAATCTGATGGTTTTTTTATAAAGCTAAGTTATTTATATAGACTATAAAATTTGCGACTCCAAATCATATCTTTAACGTTTTTGTTAATAGGTTGTGCCAATCAAGCACCTGTCTCTTCAGGCCAATTCCCTTCCGCAGCTGAAATACAATATCAAAAATTCTTTAAAAGAAATAAAAACAATACGCATGATATTGAAGGTATTTGGTATGAGTATGCTGTTGGTAGTTTGTATAACGATAGACTTCTGTTAAAAAGAATGAGGGAGCCAAAAAGGGCAACATGGATCATAATCAAAGATAAAGAATCAAATCGTTTCTCGGTTTTGAACGCAAACGGTAAGAATAATTATTTTAACGCTTACTTTACCCCCACAAAAAATAAAGACATATATTCATTTAATTGCGATATAAATGGTACGAGTACGAAGCTTTCATCTGAAGCGCGCATGACAAATAAAAATCATTTGGAAATGGAATTTAATGCCCCAAAGAGCATGATAGTTGATCGATACGAAGAACTAGAGGGAGATATTGTTTTACACTGGAAGATTGAATGGATAAAATCATTCCCAAAAAATTAAACAAATTGATTTTATTTTGAAAAAATTGTTCAAAACTAAAGTTTCTAGAAGATCATTCATTGAAAAAGGCATCGTGGGTCTTTCATTGGGAATAGGCTCTTCTTATGCGATGAGCCAAAAGAATCGAGCCAAACCTTTTTCAAAACCCAATAGCTCCAAAGATGAAAATTGGTCAAAGATCCAATCCCACTTCATTCTTGAAGACAACGCAGCATATTTTAACAATGCAAGCTTAGGCCTTCCCCCAATAGATGTTGTTAGCTCTGTCAAGCGAGGTTACGATGAGCTTTCAAAGAACCCTCTCAAGGGTAAGCGCACCCTTCAAAATATCATCTCAAGTAAAGTGATACCTGGACTCTCGGGCTTTTTTGGAACCAAGAAAAATGAATTAATCTTAACCCGAAACGCTTCAGAAGCACTTTTCTTGCAGACGCACGGCTTTATCTTGAATCCAGGTGATAATGTTGTTGTTTCCACTCAAGAGCACCCAGCAGCGCTTCAGCCTTGGAAGCATCGAAATATTAACGAAAATATAAAATTGAATCAGGTATATATCCCAAGCCCACTTATTAGCGATGAAGATACAATCAATCGCCTTTTTGCTGCAGTTACTCCAAAAACGAAAGCAATCTCTTTTTGTCATGTAACTAGAGGAGGTCATAAATACCCCGTAAAAAAAATAGCACATATCGCCAGGAAAAAGGGTATAGCAACATTGGTGGATGGGGCTCAAGCTGTGGGTCAATTTCCCATCGATATTAATGACTTAGGATGTGATGCATATTCTGCAAGCCTCCATAAGTGGATTTTGGCTCCATCAGGAACAGGCTTTTTATTCATCAATAAAAATTCACTTAAATACTTTAAATCACCTTTTGGAGGTGATACCTTAACTGTAGAAGGACAATTCAACCCTCCAGGAACAAAAGATCTACCAGTTCGGGCGGCGATTTACGATGCACTAAGATTTATCGATTCCATAGGTATTAAAAATATTGAAAAAAGGTGTCGATATCTTTCCGATTATCTCAAATCTAGCTTGAAGGGGATGGGAAGAGTAAAGCTTTTAAGCGGTAATAGTAAACAATCTGCGCCAGGGTCAACTATTTTTGAGATGGATGGTGTTGATGCGATTGAAGCGGTTCAGGCATTTGAGGATAGGATTCAATTTTACATTGATGAGCATCAGAGAGATGGGCATAATGCAATACGTATTTCAACACATTTTTACAATTCTACGAGAGAAATTGATCTGTTAATAAATCTCCTAAAGAAACTTTAATGCTATTAACATCAAATAATGAGCTAGAGTGTAGGGTTACTTTATTTTAATCCAATCAATTTCTAGATTAAATCCACCTTCTTTTTTGTCTGAAATCATGACACCTATTTCACGTACAATTACTCTAGACAGCTCTGGCATGTTGCGCAGACTGTAACCCCTGTAGGAGGGGTAGAAATCATCAACATTTAATTCAACTACGATCCAATCGTTTTCAACGGTAGAAAAAGAATGCGAGTAAGAAGCCCAACTGTTGTCATCTGCTCTCACTCGAAAATTATACTTTCTTCCGTCGCCCTTAACGCGCAATACAAAGGTATCGTAGTTGGTGTAATCATACGGTACATATGCACGAATAGATGAAAATCCACCATTGTTTTGAAGCGAAAGATATCCTTGAAAAATCGCAATCTCGTCAGCGAGACTTAGATAACCTTGTGATCTGCCACCCATCACGTTATCATCAACAACATTCCAATTTAATAAATCGTTTCTGCTAAAATCTTCTAACACAATACCCTCCGGAGTTGATTCTATCGATATACTATCTCTCAATGGTGATTCACATGCTGTTAGTGACAAAAAACTAAAAAATACAATAAATTTGATAAACATAAAAAAATCCTTTATAAATGAGCGTTTTGCGCTTTATATTCACTAGAACATTATTTATAATTTAGTATAAATAAAAGAAAAAAATGAAAAGAAGACAATTTATTAAACAAATTTGTAATGCATGTGTTGTTTCGACCCTTCCCGCTTCTCTCGTCACGTTACAGTCTTGTTCAAATCCAAATTCATCTGAAGATTCTTCTCAGCTTGACACTCTTGACATAGATCTAAGTGATTCAAAATTTGCGTTACTTAAAGAAATTGGTGGTTCAGTTGCTATTGGAAGCAACAATTTTGATACAGCTGGTTTGATTGTTTTTAGAAAAAGCGAAGTGAGCTATGCAGCTTTCAGCAGAAGTTGCCCACATGCTGGTACATCTATTAACAACTTTTCTAGCGGTGTAGCTACTTGCCCAAATCATGGTGCAAAGTTTGATACGAATGGCTCTCCCATATCAGGACCTACTAACGCAAATCTGAAAAGTTACACGTGTTCAGTTAATGGTTCCTTACTTACTGTTTCCAAATAAAATATGAACACAGCGCTATCTAAAGAAAAGTTGCTGCTTAGAGGTTATTGCTGCGGTTTAAAATGTAAAAATTGCCCATACTATCCCTTGCATTCTAAAGACAGTACAACCTTGTACGATGAGGTATGTAGTATAAAAAATCCTCAACGCGGTATGTTTTCAAAGCTTAATACCACTTCCCACTGGGATTGGGATTCAATGTCAACCAATGATCTTGAGCGTTTAATTATTAAAGATGATGATCGGACCCAAGGATGAGAAAAACTTTTTTAAATCCTAATCTCATCGCTTTTGTTTGCTTGTTTCATGCTCAAGTATTTACTCAGAACTACACGTTTAAAAAGGCATCTTCAGATGGCATAGGGAAAGTTTATAAGGGTAGAGAAATAAGCAAGGTCATGGGTCATTATGGTGCTGCATGGCTTGACAGATCGTCACGTGAGGCAGAAGAAAGTCCAAATTTAGCCGTAGAACTATTAAATTTAAATAAGGAAATGCTAGTTGTCGACTTTGGTGCGGGCAGCGGTTACTTCACTTCAAAATTAGCAAGACAATGTAGCGTTGTTTATGCTGTTGATGTTCAACAAGAAATGCTTGAAATAAATGCCGCGCAGATGAGAAAAAAAAATATTACAAACGTTAAATATGTTCTTGGCAAAACCAAATATACTAATCTTCCAAAAAACACCTTTGATCTCTTTTTGTTGGTGGACGTTTATCATGAGCTTGAATACCCTTACGAAATTATGAAAGATATCAAATCTACTCTTAAAGATGATGGGGTTGTTGTTTTGCTTGAATACAGAAAAGAAGATCCATCTGTACCAATCAAGCCACTACACAAAATGTCCGTAAAACAAGTAGTAAAAGAAATGAAGAATATTGGTCTTACGCTGATTGATAATATTCAAAAGCTTCCTAGACAACATATGTTAATTTTTGGAAAATCATGAACATAAATCTATTTCCCCTGGGAATTGTAGCATTTCCAAATAAATCTATTCCATTGCATATTTTTGAAGAAAGATACAAAAAAATGATAAATAACTGCATGAACAACAAGGAGGAGTTTGGGGTTGTTTATCAAAACAAAAAAGGGATAGCTAACATTGGCTGTACGGTTAACGTTACAAAACTATTAAAAAAATATTCAGATGGTAGAATGGATATTATGAGCAAAGGTAATAAAATTTTTAGGCTTGATAGTAAAAGAGTTGTAGATGAAATTGTTGTTGGCGAAATAACAATTTTACCCGATCCCGATCCGTTATCTAAAAAGATATTCGATCCATTGTTAGAAAAGTATCTTAAACTATT